>RCNF010000159.1_pt1 | contig 31009 bp, 31 predicted proteins | sample 2041311 | NCBI WGS metagenome assembly RCNF01 (sample SAMN09708228, study PRJNA481090) | Marine sediment metagenome, whole genome shotgun sequencing project. | biome: marine sediment; feature: ocean; material: sediment; isolation source: Sewage treatment plant 2 marine sediment (STP2) ...
ACAATCCCGGCATTACCCCTTCGAATCCGGAGTGACGACACACGGATTCCTCGGGGTAATGCCGGGATTATTTTTACCCCTCCCCACACCACCACCAATAAGATTCCGTTTTTCATCGCGCTCATTTTAAGCCGTGCCCGAAACCAAAGCGCGCCGGGGGGCAAAAAATCATTGTATTTATCAGGAATATTTATAAACTGGCGGCATAGCTGGCTGCTATCTCGTTCCGGGTGATGGGGAAAGCGATCCAGGGGATTCTGTAATTCACTGCAGTCTAGCGGAAAGGAGAGGCTATGCCTCTATCCAGGCGCCTTGGGGCGGAGTTTATCGGGACTTTTTGGCTCGTCTTCGGAGGATGCGGCAGCGCCGTACTTGCGGCAGCCTTCCCCGGATTAGGGATCGGCTTCGTCGGTGTCGCGCTGGCTTTCGGTTTGACTGTACTTACGATGGCATACGCGATCGGCCACGTATCGGGGTGCCACCTCAATCCAGCCGTTTCGTTCGGCCTCTGGGCCGGGAAGCGGTTCGCGGGGAAGGATCTGCTTCCCTACATCATCGCCCAGGTACTCGGCGCTATCGTGGCAGCAGCGGTGCTGTACGTGATCGCCTCGGGCAAGGCGGGGTTTGAGATAGGCGGCTTTGCGTCGAACGGTTACGGGGAGCATTCCCCCGGCGGGTACTCGATGCTTGCCGCGCTCGTCGCTGAAGTGGTCCTGACTTTCATGTTCCTTTTCATCATTCTCGGCGCAACGGACGAAAGGGCCCCGAAGGGGTTCGCGCCGATAGCGATCGGCCTCGCACTGACGCTTATCCACCTGATCAGCATTCCGGTGACCAATACATCGGTCAACCCCGCGCGAAGCACGGGACCGGCTCTCTTTGCTGGCGGCTGGGCACTCTCGCAGCTCTGGCTCTTCTGGGTCGCGCCGATTGTCGGCGGGATACTGGCGGGCTTTATATACCCGCGCGTGACCGGTGAAAAGACGGACGCGCAGTAAAGGGGACCCGGAATGAATTTTCTTCTATGGATAGTAATCGGCGCCATCGCAGGCTGGATCGCCGGCAGGATAATGCAGGGCGGCGGATTCGGGATCCTCGGCAACATCATGGTCGGTATCATCGGTAGTATCGTCGGAGGCTGGGCCTTCGGCGTCTTTGGGATAGCATGGGGCGGGATCATCGGTTCGCTGGTAACAGCGGTCGTCGGCGCGGTCATTCTGCTCTGGATAGTAGGGCTGATCAAAAAGAAGTAGACCGCCCGAGACATCAAGGTAAGGTAAGGAAGGATTCGATATGAAATACATCTCAGCTGCGCTGCTGGGCGCTCTCTTATTCATCTCACTGTCAGGGTCGGCGGCATTCGCCGTGCAGGACAGGCCAGACAGCAAGGCCCTGTGCTACTTCATCTGGCCCTGGCCGTTCGCAGATCCATGCTCCTCATGCGTCGACACTGATGGTGACGGTGTCTGCGACCAAATGGATGACTGCCTCGATACTCCAGAGGGAGTCAAGGTCGACAGCCACGGCTGCCCGCTGGACTCTGACGGCGACGGCGTATGGGACAGCTACGACAAGTGTCCGGGTACTCCGAAGGGCGCAAAGGTGGACAAGAAAGGCTGTCCGTACGATTCTGACGGCGACGGTGTATTTGACGGGATCGACGAGTGTCCCGACACACCGAAAGGAGCCGAGGTAGACAGGAAAGGGTGTCCGCTTGATTCAGACGGTGACGGCGTCTACAACGGTCTCGACAAGTGCCCTGGGACAAATGTCCGGACCAAGGTCGACAGTCAAGGATGCCCCGTCAAGGTCAACGACGCTGTATACGAATTCATCAATACAGGACTCTTTTCGACGACCGATATCGTGTTTGACGTCGGTAAGTCTGACCTGAAGCCGGAATCAGAGGAACTTCTAGACAGGATCGGTACGGTCCTCTCAGACTGGACGGAAGCGGAGATAGAGATCGGTGGCCATACCGACTCGTCCGGACCGGAGAGCCTGAACCAGAAACTCTCCGAAGAGCGCGCCAAGGCGGTCAGGGATTATCTCCTGAAGAACTTCCCGAAGCTCGATCCGGCCTTTCTCACCTCTGCCGGGTACGGTGAAAGCCGGCCCACCGCGTCGAATGACACGGAAGAGGGGAAAAAGGCTAACAGGCGGGTGGAATTCAAGATACTTAACCAGGACGAGCTCAAACGCCCGGTCAGGGAGTAATTCGCCCGTTAAGTGTCTGTTTTGTATGCGGTTATGTTAGTGTGAGGCAGGCCCGCAGAAACCCTCGGTGCCTCCGGGGTTTCCGAGGGCCTGCCTCGCGCATTTATCCTTGACTTGACCCCGCTAGTACGTTATATCTATATCTCTTTGGCATTTTCAGGAGGTTCGGAGAAGTGTACGCGGTCGTAAATCTGGCCGGAAAACAGTTTACTGTAAGGCCTGACAAGAATATTCGGGTTCCGCTCCTCGACGTCGAGGTCGGAAGCGTGATCCAGTGCGACGACGTGCTTCTCTTTTCAGACGGCGATGATGTACGTGTCGGACAGCCCAAGGTGGACGGCGTCAAGGTAACCGCCGAGGTCGTCAAGCACGGCAGAGAAAAGAAGATCATCGTCTTCAAGATGAAGCGCAGGAAAGGCTACCGTCGCAAGAACGGTCATCGCCAGGGTTTTACCCTGATCAAGATAAAGGAAATTTCGGTATAACGGGAGTAGCGTAATGGCTCACAAAAAAGGCGTAGGAAGTTCCAGGAACGGTCGTGACAGTAATTCCTGCCGACTCGGCGTTAAGGCGCCCTCGGGACGCACTGTCCAGGCGGGAACTATCATAATCCGCCAGAGGGGCACCAAGATCCATCCCGGCCTCAACGTGGCAAAGGGTGGAGACGATACGCTGTATGCGCTGATCGACGGAAAGGTGCAGTTCGAGCGCTTTGGAAAGTCGAAGAAAAAGGTCAGCGTCTACGCGAATAACTAAGCCGACAGGCTTGATTGACAGCCCCGAAATTATAGTGTAAGTTCTGGAGAGTCCGGGTGGGAATACCTGCCGGATTCTCCATTTTTTTTGTCCGAAACAGGAGGTATGAGCGATGAAACTCAGGTACCTCGGGCATGCCGCCTTCGAGCTCGATCTCGCCGACGGCCGCCGGATCGTCTTCGATCCATACGAAGCAGGATCGTACGACGGCGCCCTCGCGTTCGGTCCCATTTCGGGGCCTCATGATATTGCCGTCGTCAGTCACGATCATCCAGATCACAGGTTCGAAGGTGTCGTTTCCCAGGCCGCGGCTGTATGGGACAGGGCCGGCGAAACAGATATCGGCGGGGGCAGGATCACCTCGATCCCGACATTTCATGATGAGACCGAAGGAAGCGAACGGGGAACTAACCTCATCTCGATCGTCGAAGCGGACGGAGTGAGGGTCGCCCATCTCGGCGACCTGGGGCACGCGATCACAAAGGCGGAAGCGCCCGCTCTCGAGGGTGTCGATGTCATGATGGTGCCGATAGGCGGATATTTCACGATCGATGCGGTGGCGGCGAAGGCCGTCGTAGAGGAGTTTTCGCCGAAAATCGTCGTTCCGATGCACTACAAATCGGATAAATGCGGTTTTCCGATAGCGCCCGTCGAAGATTTTACTATGTTAATGGGAGAATTCAAAGAAGCTGGCGGCAGCGAGCTCGACCTGACGGCCGATTCACTGCCCGCCGGGCTGAATGTAATAGTCCTCGATCCGGCTCTTTAGCCGGAAGAAAGAAGGGAACGCAGATGAGGGAGATCGAGGCCTCGAGAATAACCGAGGAAGTAGCTCGCCTGTGCATGGAGGCGAACTTCGAGCTCGAGGATGACGTGCAGCAGGCCCTCGAAAAAGCTCACGAGGCGGAAGAATCGCCCGCGGGCAAGGAGGTCCTGAGGCAGATCATCGAGAATTCAGGTATCGCCAGGGGAGAGAAGATACCGATGTGCCAGGACACCGGGCTAGCGGTCATCTTCGTCGAGATAGGCCAGGACGCGCATGTCACCGGAGGCGGTTTCGAAGACGCGATCAACGAGGGCGTCAGAAAAGGCTATACCGAAGGCTATCTGCGCAAATCTGTCCTTGCCGACCCGGTCAAGGGCGGCAATACGGGGGACAACACTCCCGCCGTCATCCACACGACCATTGTGCCGGGCGACAAGCTGAAGCTCTGGGTCGTCCCCAAGGGCGGCGGCAGCGAGAACATGAGCCGCATCGCCATGATGAAGCCGGCCGACGGCATCGAGGGCATCAAGAAATTTATCGTGGAGAACGTCAAGAACGCCTCGGGCAATCCCTGCCCGCCGATCATTGTCGGCGTAGGCATCGGAGGGACATTCGAGCGCTGCGCACAGCTGGCCAAGAAGGCCCTGCTCCGCGAGATCGGCAGCACCCATCCCGATGAGCTCTACGCCGGGCTCGAGAAGGAACTGCTTTCGATGATCAACGATCTCGGCGTCGGCCCGATGGGACTCGGCGGCCGGACGACTGCGCTCGCCGTTCACATCGAAGTGGCCCCGAGGCATATCGCCTCGTTCCCCGTGTCGATGAATCTCAACTGTCACGCCGCGAGGCACAAATATATCGAGCTGTAGAGAGAAGGAGCGATCCGGAAATGGCAGATTATTCACTAAACACGCCGCTCAGTGACGAAGACGTCAAAAAGCTGAAGGCGGGAGATACGGTGAAGCTCACCGGGACGATCTACACGGCCCGCGATGCCGCGCACGCGAGGCTTGTCGACCTTCTCGACGAAGGGAAAGAGCTTCCAATCCCCCTTGAGGGAGAGATCATCTATTACGTCGGCCCGTCGCCGACTCCGCCAGGAAAGCCGATCGGTTCGGCAGGCCCGACGACGAGTTACCGGATGGATCCCTACGCCCCCGCTCTGCTTGACCAGGGGCTCAAAGGGATGATCGGCAAGGGCGCTCGCAGCGCCGACGTCGTCGATGCGATGAAGAGGAACACGGCAGTCTATTTTGCCGCCACCGGCGGGGCTGCGGCCCTTATATCGCGCAGCATAACCTCAGCCGAGATAGTCGCTTACGAGGATCTTGGCGCCGAGGCGATCAGGAAACTGACCGTTGAGGGGTTCCCCGTGATAGTCGCCCAGGACTGCACCGGCGGGAACGTCTACGAAGAGGGTCAGGCAAAGTACGCGAAGTAACAGAGGGAGAGAACCCTGTCAACGAAGGTCCTCGCAGTCATACCGGCCCGATACGGGTCGACCCGTTTTCCCGGCAAGCCGCTGGCGGAGATCGCCGGACTGCCGATGATCCTGCATGTGGTGAGGTGCGTCTCGGGAGTCAAGGGAATCGAAAAGGTAATCGTCGCTACCGATGACGAACGCATATTGGATGTTGTCACCGCCGACGGGCACCTCGCAGAGATGACATCGAAGCGGCACCGTACCGGCTCGGCCAGGGTCGCCGAGGTCGCGGAACGTCACAGTTGCAGCATCGTCCTCAACGTTCAGGGCGACGAACCGCTGCTGCCGTCGGCTGCCGTCGAGAGACTCGTGGCGGTCATGCGCGCCGACCATAAACTGCTGATGGCCACACTTGCCACGACAGGAAGCGGAGCGGCCGAGATGAAGAGGCCAGATGTCGTCAAGGTCGCCGTCGACAGGGAAGGGTACGCGATGTATTTCTCGCGCTCACCTGTCCCGTACGGCACCGACAAGTTCCTCCAGCATATCGGCATCTATGCGTTCAGGCGGAAATTTCTGCTCGGATATGATGCGCTGCCGAAGGGCCCATTCGAAAAAGCGGAGGGCCTGGAGCAGCTCAGGGCCCTCGAAAACGGCTTCAGAATACGTGTTATGCCTTGCAGAGCGAGGTCTTTCGGTGTTGACCGCCCTGAAGACATAAAAAGAGTTGAAAAAAGACTGGCCAGTCGTTAAGGTATCGACGGTCAGCCACTTATTTGCAATGAAGATACGGTTCAACAACCGGTACCCGGGCGGGGAGCAGTTTGGGAGATAAGACGAAATATATTTTCGTAACGGGTGGGGTGGTTTCGTCTCTCGGCAAAGGTATCGCCGCTGCGTCCCTCGGGATGCTGCTCAAACAGCGCGGTCTTCGCGTCGTCCTCCAGAAATTCGATCCCTATCTCAATGTCGATCCGGGCACGATGAGTCCTTTCCAGCATGGAGAGGTATTCGTAACCGACGATGGAGCAGAGACCGATCTCGATCTCGGACATTACGAGAGGTTCATCGACCGCAACCTGAGCCAGCGCTCGAACGTGACGACCGGCCAGGTCTACGAAGCGATCATCAATCGCGAGCGTAACGGCGGCTACCTCGGCAAGACCGTTCAGGTCGTGCCGCACGTCTCCGACGAGATCAAGAACAGGATCAGGCTCGCCGCCGAGAACGGCGATGATGTCGATGTGGTGATCACCGAGGTCGGAGGCACTACGGGCGATATCGAGGGCCTGCCCTTCCTCGAGGCGATCAGGCAGATGCGGCTCGACCAGGGCCGCGATAACGTTCTGTATATTCATCTTACGCTGGTTCCATATATCAAGACCGCTCACGAGATCAAGACGAAACCGACCCAGCACAGCGTCAGGGGGCTTCGCGAGATCGGTATCCAGCCCGATATACTCCTCTGCCGCTGCGACAGGCCGCTCTCCCAGGAGATCAAGGCGAAGATAGCTCTCTTCTGCAACGTCGAAGAGAGCGCCGTGATAGAGGCGATCGACGCCGAATCGATCTACCATGTTCCGCTCAAGCTTTCGAAAGAAGGGCTCGATGACATGGTCATCGAGAAACTCCGTCTCGATGCCGGGCCTCCCGACCTCGAGGAGTGGGAGAAGATGGTCCACAAGATCTTCTCGATGACCGAGAGTGTCGATGTTGCGATCGTCGGCAAGTACATCCAGATCGTCGACGCGTACAAGAGCATAATAGAATCGTTTACTCACGCCGGCGTTTCCAATGATGTGCACGTCAATCTCAAGTGGGTCGACGCGGAGAAGATAGAAGAAGACGGTCCGGAGAAATGGCTCGAAAGCGTCGACGGTGTCCTCGTACCGGGCGGCTTCGGCGAGCGAGGCACCGAGGGCAAGATCACCGCTGTAAAATATGCCCGCGAAAACGGTGTGCCTTACCTCGGGATCTGTCTCGGCCTGCAGATGGCCGTGATCGAATATGCTCGCAACGTCTGCGGGCTCGACGCCGGATCGAGCGAGTTCGACCCGGACGTCCCCCATCCCGTCATCGACCTGATGCTCGATCAGCGGAGCAAGTCGAAGATGGGCGGAACGATGCGCCTCGGAGCGTATCCCTGCAAGCTCGAAAAAGGAACGATCGCCCACGACCTTTACGGCGTGGAAGAGATCAGCGAGCGCCACCGCCACCGATGGGAAGTAAACAACGCATACCGCGAGCAGCTCGCCGCGAAAGGTCTCGTATTCTCGGGACTATCACCGGACGGCGACCTCGTCGAGATAATCGAATTGCCGGGACACCCCTTCTTTGTCGCCGGACAGTTCCACCCCGAACTGAAATCACGCCCCATGAGGGCGCATCCCCTGTTCAGGGGGCTGGTTGCAGCCGCTAAAGAGCTGAGCCGCGCCCGCGCTCAGGGCGGAGGCACCGTAGCAGCGGGCCATGACAGTTAGCGGGAGGAACCGTGGAATCTCTCTCCATAGGAAACGTGGTCTGGGAACCTGAGCGAATGCCGCTCCTGATCGCCGGTCCCTGCGTCCTCGAGGACGGGGATGAGGCTATGAGGATCGCGTCGGCCTGCGTCGAGCTGGCGGACAAGTACGATTTCACCTACGTATTCAAGTCGAGTTACCTCAAGGACAACAGGTCCTCGGTCGATTCGTATTCGGGCCCGGGACTCGAGAAGGGGCTCGCTATGCTCGAGCGCATCCGGACCGAGACCGACGTCCCTGTCCTGACCGACGTGCACGGCAAGGACGAGGTCGGCCCGGCCGCCGAGGTATGCGACATACTGCAGATACCCGCCTTCCTTTCGCGCCAGACGAGCCTGATACTGGCCGCTGCCGGAACAGGCAAGGTCGTGAATATCAAGAAGGGCCAGTTTCTTTCCCCCGAGAACATGAACAACGCCGTCGAGAAGGCGAGGGCCGGCGGAGCTGCCGGTATAATGATCACCGAGCGGGGCACATCGTTCGGATATAACAACCTCATCGTCGACATGACTGCTTTTCCGAGGATGAAAACGACCGGCGTTCCGGTTATATTTGATGTGACGCACTCGCTGCAGCTTCCCGGCGGTCTCGGCGACCGGTCGGGGGGCAGGCCGCAGTTCGCCGCAGCGCTCGCGCGCGCCGCGATGGCGGCCGGAGCGGACGGACTATTCATAGAGACGCATCCCGATCCGCTTTCGTGCAGCTGCGATGCCGAGGTGATGTTGCCCCTGGCCGACCTCGAGGATCTGCTGCGCGACGCGTCGAGGATCTTTCACGGGAACAGAGATGGCTGAGAAGACTGGATCAGAAAAAGATTGTAACCCGGCGACCGATCCGGGCGATGTCCGTAGCATGGAGACTCTCGACCTGGGCCGCGAAGTCATCGCGCTCGAGATAGAGGGCCTCGAGGACCTCCACCGTTCGATCGGCCCGAAGTTCAGCGAGGCGGTCGAGATGATCCTCGACTGCGGCGGCAAGGTCATCGTCTGCGGCATCGGCAAATCGGGTATCGTCGCGCGCAAGATCGCCGCGACACTCAGCAGCACCGGCACACCATCTGTATTTCTCCACTCGGTCGAAGCGGCGCACGGCGACATGGGTATGGTCGCCAGGGACGATATCTTTCTCGCCGTCAGCAAAAGCGGGGGAGACGACGAGTTCTCCAAGCTCCTCCCTTACCTGGAGGCTATAGGCGTCAAGATGATCGCGATCACGGCAAACGCGGAATCGAGACTCGCTGAGGAGAGCGACATCGTCCTCATCATCCCGGGCGGCAAGGAAGCCTGCCCGATGGATGTAGTGCCGACCACAAGCACGACAGTATCACTCGCTCTCGGCGATGCGCTCGCCGTTGCGGCGTTCAGAAAGAGAAATTTCGGCAAGGAAGATTTCGCCCGCCTGCACCCGAGCGGCGTGCTTGGCAGGCGACTGAACCTCACCGTCGGCGAACTGATGCTCAAGGGCGGCCAGGTGCCCAGCGTCGGACGCGAGACACCCCTGAGAGATGCCCTTTCCGAGATAGTGGACAAGCACGTAGGCTGTACCGCTGTCGTGGATGACGGCGGAAGACTCGAGGGGATCATCACCGACGGTGACCTTAAGAGGATTTTGATAAAGAATCCCGCTGCGCTCGGGCTTCCTGTATCGGGACTGATGACGAAATTTCCACTCACCATCGACGCCGGGGTTCTCGCGATAGAGGCGCTCGAGCAGATGGAGATGAACTCGAAGGGACCGGTCACGCATTTCTTCGTAGTAGACGAAGAGGGGAAGCTCGAAGGACTGATCCACATCCACGACATCCTGCGCGCCGGGCTGAAGTAGAAGACCATAGGGACCCCGCCCCGAACATTGGAAGACATGTCCGATTCTATCTTCAGGATCTGGTCCATAGCACGCTATGAGGCGAAAGTCATCATGCGGGGCTGGCTGTTTCGTATAGCCTTCCTGCTCCCACTGGCATTTCTCTCAGGTTTCTTTCTGACGAGTGTTTTCAGGACACAACTCGCTTATTCCTTTCTGCTAAGCCTCTACAATATGCCATCTGCGATCCCTTGGATTATCACGTTATTCCTTACAGTCTATGCATGTATCGTTCTAGCAGCGGTGTCGACAAACTCAGGAACTTTGGAATTTCAGCTCGATACTCTGGATGGGCTACGGGTGCATCCCTGGTCGAATGTCGAATATGCCGTTGGAAAACTGACGGGACAGCTGATCTGTTTCACAATAATGACTTCATCAGTCATGCTCTATACTCTAGGAATCGTATTTTTCAATCAGAAGTTGTTCATTGTCGGACCGGGATATCTGATATACCCGCTTATTGTCTTTTTTCCGGCTTTCTTTTTCGTCACAGGCCTGTCGACACTGGTCTCCAGAGTTATTCGGAATCAGATGTTCTCCCTTCTGATTGTCATGACCATCGTGCTGTCCTCCCTGTTTCTTGCTGACACGTACTTTCACTTGTTTGATATTACCGCATTCCGTCTTCCCTTATTCTTTTCCGGGATTACAGGTTTTTCATTTCCGAAACTCATAATCCTCCATCGGCTGATATTTATGTCAGCCGGACTGATGTTTGTCTTCGTTGCAGTTTTTATCGCGGGCCGTCCATACGGGAGACGAAAGACGCCGGTAGTCGCTGCTGTGGTAGCGGGGCTGTTCCTGATAATTTCGTTCTTCTCGGGATACTGTTATACGAATTATTTCTCGTCCGGAATCAAGCTGAGGAAGAGTATTCAGGATGTCAGCCGATCGATACGACCGGTTCCCCGACTGGGAGCACTGGAGTACGAAATCGATGTCGATCAGGATGGCAGGAGTATCAATTGCGTTGCCCGGGTTGTGCTGGAGAATAATTCTTCCACTCCGATTGAAAGATATATCCTGACGCTTAATCCGGGGCTGGAGGTCACAGGCGTGACCGGCCCATCTGGGAGGATTGAGTTCGATCGTGAGATTCATCTACTCACTGTGTATCCATCGAAGCCCCTTGAAGCAGGTGATTGCGATACTATTCAAGTCGGTTATGGCGGATTAGTGGATGAAAGGGCGATGTACAGTGATGTCCCGGAACGTATCAGATGCGCAGATGTATCGTTTGCAGAGTTGACCGAGATGGATCCGTTGCGAGGCATGAAATATTTCAGGATAAAAAGGGAAATTGTGCCTCTGAGGGATGACTTTATTCTCCTTATTCCGGACGCGATGTGGTATCCGGTGCCCGGGTTACCCTACGACTCGAAGAGTCCATCTGACGATTACCGGGATTTCGCAAGATTCAGGTTGAAGGTGAAACCACGAGAAGGGCTCAGTGCAGTTTCTCAAGGTAAAAGAACCAATGGTGGGAAGGGTGCTTTTATTTTTCACCCCGAATACCCGTTGCCCGGAATCATGCTCGCAATCGGGGAATTCAGGACGAGGTCCATCGAGGTTGATTCAGTTAAGTATTTTCTCCACACTACGCCTGTCAGTGAGAGTCTGTTCGAGTTTATGGAATGCGTTTCCGACACGCTGCCGGGGATAATCGCTGAAAGAAAGGATGGGCTGGAATACACTCTCGACCTGAAATATCCGTTCAAACGATTGACTTGCCTTGAAGTCCCTGTTGCATTCTGTCCATTCAGGCGCCCTCTTCGTGATTCCGGATTCGGATACGCACAGCCGGAGATATTCCTTGTCCACGAGAGAGGCCTCACCCTGGGGATATCCACTGTGCCCTCATGGACGCTCGATGAAATACATCACAGGAAAGATGGAAAAGAACGGGCGGAGGAAATTCGAAAGTTCTGGGCTACAAGGGCGGCCAGTGGTTACATGTATACTCTCTCAAAACACACCAAATACAACATCACCCCCATGTTTTTCAGGCATGTTACAGGTATCGAGACTGTGCATTATCCGCATCTTGGGTTGATGTTTGATTACTTTTCCAGTCTCAACGCCGTTAATCGTGAACGAGGAAGGTATTTCCCCGGCCTTGATTTTGCCGACAGCGAACGAGCCAGCAGATTTATCCTGAACGGAGAATTCCTTGATGCCGTCGCTGGTCCCGAAAATTACAGGTGGGCTGGCAACCTCATTAACACCTGGGCGAGTCATCACTACTATCTCATCGATGCAATGTCTGAAGGTGAATCGGTTGCCCGGTTCATGAGAGACCTTGTTGCAACTAACATGTTCAAAAATATTGATGAAGATATTTTCCTCGATTCCTTTGCGGAGTGGTTTGGATTCAGGTTGGAGTCTGTCATCGTTGATTTGGAGAACCCGGTTGTAATACCAGGTTATATATTTGGGGGATTTGATTGCTGTTCGTTTGTCGAAGGAGAAAGAGAACGCTTCAGGCTCAGTTTTGAAGCCATGAACCGTGAAGATGCGGCCGGAGTGATCGTAGTCACTGCCGCCATGCATTATCCAAAAGCACAACGTAAAATGATGAGAAGGCGACTTAACAATCCTGTGATCGCTGTCGAGGCCCTTGAGCCGGGAGAGTCTCGAAAAATTGAAATCGAAGTCGATTTCAAACCGATGACGGTATGGATAAACACGATGATATCGAGGAACGTCCCTTCACGCATAACGTGGGGTCCCCGTATCGAAATCCGCTCCTCCTGCGATGGAAGACGTTTTTCTTCTGAAAGTGTCGATCTGGAGGATTTCGATGAAGAAAGTCTCGTCGTTGATGATCAGGACCCGGGATTCGAGGTGTCCGGAGGCAGTCAGGGAGTGATGCTGAAACAACTGCTTCCGTTCTCTGACGATCGGGGAGAATTTATCGACATCCGAGGGGTCCACCGTGATCCTCCCTCTGCATGGGAGCAAATAGTAGCCAAGGGATTCTTCGGTGCGTATGTGAGGTCCGCTCGCTGCATCAAGGCTGGTAGTGGGGATTCTAAAGCTGTATGGCGTATAGGAATCCCTGAAAATGGTTTCTACGATGTCTATTGTCACATCTTTGATCGTCTTCGAAGATATAATAAAAAAGATCGAAGTAAATACGGACTCGACCGGACCGAGTATCACTACACGATTCATCACTCGGATGGTTCGAGCGAGGCCATCCTCAGCTTCGAACAGTGCGAGAATGGGTGGAACCTGATCGGCAGGTACTTCTTCGAGAAAGGAGAAGCGGTCATCGAACTCTCTGATGAGTCTCCAGCCGGCTACATAATCGCCGACGCCGTCAAATGGGTAAAGAAAGATTGACGGACGCCCCACAGTCGCCTCCGTAACCCCTTGACTCATAACCCGGTTAATATCATGGCATAATCGTTGCTTGAATACTCTTTCAGCCTGTGCTATACCTTGAAAAGTGGTAAGTTATTTACCTTGTTTTTCAACATGTTACGTGAGATGACACGTTTCTTTGCGGTAGAGCACAGGGGGACAAGATTTGTCCAGTGACCTGCGGAAAAATATGAAAAAAACGGTCAAACGATTCGGCGAGACTATTCTCGTCAAAACACTCGTTCTACTGGCCGTAACACTGCCGCGACGCACTGGTCTCTCACTGTTTACATTTTTCGGTACGTTTTCGTACAAGTGCTATGAGAAGGACCGGGTGCGTGCCCACAAGAATATCGCGCACGCTTTCCCCGGCACACCAGCTGCAGTCGTAAAGGCGATCGCCGTCGGGGCATTCAGGGCGCTTGGCAAGAACATACTCGACGGCCTCAGGCTGAGCAGCCAGACGAAGCAGCAGGTACTCGAATCGTGTCTCGTCACGGGAGAAGAGAACCTCCGCAGGGCCCTTGCCCGCGGAAAGGGAGTGTTGGCGATCACCGGCCACATCGGCTCCTGGGAACTGCTCGCCGCGCACCTTTCCGACAAGGGGTACAGCCTGAGCGTGATAGCGAGAAAGCTCAGCAACGACGCGCTCAACACGATGCTCATCGAGCTGAGACGGAAGCACGGGGTCGAATCGTTCCATCGCGGCAACACGGTGCTTGCCGGGTTCCGCGCCCTGAAGAGGGGGGAGATCCTCGGGATGCTGATAGACCAGAACATAAACACCGACGGGGTCATGGCGCCTTTCTTCGGGCGGAAGGCGTGGACGCCGATCGGGCCGGCAGTATTCGCTCTTCGGAGCGGGGCCGCGGTCGTGCCGATGGCGATCCACATGCAGTCCGGAGGAACGCATCAGATAACTATCCTGCCCGAACTGGAGCATCCGCCTGAGGACCTGCCTGAGAGGGAGCGACAGGAGCTTTTTACCTTTCAGATGCAGGCGGCGATCGAGAAGCTCGTGAGGCTCTATCCGCAGCAGTGGGTATGGTTTCACGACAGGTGGCACATTCGAAAGGAACGTCTGGAAAAAGTCGAGGATTCAGGATATCTTGAGGTGGACGGCACTGCGTGAACTCGCGGGCGTCTGAGGTGTATAAAAGAACAGGACGGATATAGACAGGGATGAAGACGACGAGAGTGAAAGCAGCAATACTTCTTATCTGCGCGGCGCTTGCCGCGGCGGCTGTCTCGTGCGGACAGGGCGACAGGCCACAGCGCTCACTCGGTACAACAGAGATGGCCGACCAGGAGTTCTCCGATTTCAGGACGATGGAGAGCGACTCGGGACAGGTGAAGTGGATCCTCGAGGCTCCGGTGGCGAGGGTGTACAACATCAGGAAGCTGCTCGTGACCGACAATCCAAGGATCACATTCTACGACGGGAACGGCGAGATATCCTCAGTACTCACCGCGGAGATGGGCGAGTACAACCAGGATACGCATGACATGACAGCTCTCGGGAACGTCGTCGTCACGACGATCGAGGGGTATACCCTCGAGACGGAGAGCCTGATCATGCTCCGCGAACTCGGCGAGATACACTCGGAGGATTTCGTCAAGGTCACCAAAGGGGACGATGTCCTGACAGGATATGGGTTCCAGGGATATCCGGAACTGAAGAATGTAGACATCAAGCGCGATGTGAGGGCCTACCTGCGAGATGATGAGGGCCTGATAGACGGTGAGGTAAAGAAGGAAAAGGAAGGGAAGAAGAGCGAGGATGAGTGACGCTTCCGTAAATGAGAGCAACGGCAGGGGACTCGGCTGTGAAGGACTGGTGAAGGTCTACGGCAAGAGGCACGTTGTCAGCGATGTCTCGATCAACGTCAAGAGGGGAGAGGTCGTAGGGCTTCTCGGACCTAACGGCGCGGGCAAGACGACGAGCTTCTACATGATCACCGGGATGATCAAACCGGACGACGGGGAGGTCTACCTCGACGGTCATGATATAACGAACCTTCCGATGTACCGCAGGGCGCGCAAGGGGATCGGCTACCTCCCGCAGGAGGCATCCATCTTCCGCAAGCTCACGGTCGAGGACAATCTCAAGGCTATCCTCGAGACCCTGAAGATATCGAAAGCGGAAAGGAAGGAGCGCCTCGAGAGCCTCCTTCAGGAGCTCAACGTCACGCACCTGCGCAAGAGTTACGGCTATCAGCTCTCCGGCGGGGAGCGGCGCAGGGTCGAAGTGACGCGTTCACTGGTCACTGAGCCTTCTTTCATGCTCCTCGACGAACCGTTCGCCGGTATCGACCCGATCGCTGTAGCGGACCTCCAGGGGATCGTTACGAAGCTTCGCGAGAGAGGCCTCGGCGTACTTATTACCGACCATAATGTCCGGGAGACATTGTCAATTACCGACAGGGCGTATATCATGTATGAGGGAAGCATAAAGCGCTCTGGAACCGCGGATGATCTGGCCTCCGATCCCGAGGTGAGGGAAATATACCTCGGCGAGGCGTTTCGTCTGTAAGTTAGGACTGATAATAGATGGAAATGAAGATAGGTATGCGTCTGGGTATGCAGCAGCGGCTGGTGATGACACCGCGGCTGCAGCAGGCCCTGAAACTCCTTCAGATGCCTACCCAGGAACTGCAGCAGGTGCTTCGCCAGGAGATACTGCAGAATCCCCTTCTCGAGGAAGTAGACGAAGTCGAGGACATCAAGGAAGACGAAGCTACTGTTGAGGAGGAAGAGGCAGCCGCCAACGAGAAGGAAGAGACCCCGGCCGAGAAGGACAACCAGGAAGACTGGGACGAGTACTTCGAGACGGCTTTCGGGATGGGCGGAACGCAGGCTGAGGTCGAGGAGCGGGAGGATTTTCACGAGAGGGTCCCTATCGCTCAGCCGAGCTTCTCGGATTTTCTAATGAGCCAGATGCGGCTCACGACAAAGGACGAGAAGGTCCTCGAGATCGGCGAATACATCATCGGCAATCTCGACGACTCCGGATACCTCGTATGTTCACTCGAGGAAATCGCTCGTTCATGCAGCGCGACTATCGAGCAGGTCGAGGAGGTGCTGAAGATCATCCAGACCTTCGAGCCCTCCGGGATAGGCGCCCGGGACCTGCGAGAGGGCCTTCTCATACAGCTGGAGGCGAAGGGACAGGCGGACTCCATGGCCGCGAAGATCGTCGCCGGCCATTTTGAGGAGTTCAAGCAGAAGAAGTATCTCGATATCAGCAAGAAGCTGAAGATATCGCTGAAGGAAGTGCAGGCGCAGGCGGCGGTCATCGGCAGCCTCGATCCGAAGCCGGGCCTTGATATAGTCTCCGATGGGCCCAAATATGTGATCCCCGACCTTATCGTCGAGATTGTCACCGACAAGTTCATCGTCTTCCTCAACGACCGCAACGTACCAAGGCTGAGGATAAGCCAGTCGTACAAGAGCGAGCTGCAGAGCAATCACGAGATAAGCGACGAGACGAGGACTTTCATCCAGGGCCGCCTGAAGAACGCCAAGTGGCTTATCCAGACGATCGAGCAGCGCCGCCGTACCATGATCAAGGTCATGGAGAGCATCGTAGAGGCCCAGATGGATTTCTTCGAGAAGGGCGCGGCTTTCCTCAAGCCGCTGACGCTTCAGCAGGTGGCGGGAAAGATCGGGATGCACGAATCGACAGTGAGCAGGGTCACGACGAACAAGTACGTGCAGACTCCGCGGGGCGTGTTCGAGCTGAAGTACTTCTTCAGCAGCGCGCTCAGCACCGAATCAGGCGGCGAAGTCTCCGCCAAGAGCGCCAAGCTCAGCATAAAGGAGATCATCGAGAAGGAAGATACGAAGAAGCCGATGAGCGACCAGAAGATCGCCGATCTGCTCAAAAAGGACGGCCTGATAATAGCGCGGCGCACAGTCGCGAAGTACAGGGAGCAGCTGGGTATACTCCCGGCGAGGCACCGGAAAGAGTACTAGATATTGAATGCCTTTAAGGTGACAGGCGATAGATGACTTTAGTTAAGAGTAAACGCCGCGGCGAGAGGCTTCCCGCGTGGTTGAGGAGGAAGATTCCCCTCGCTACAGAATCCTCGAGGATCGAGGGAGCCGTCAGGCGAAGGGAACTCCATACAATTTGCAGGGAAGGGCTGTGTCCGAACAGGGCCGAGTGCTATTCGAAGGGCAAGGTCACCTTCATGATGCTCGGCGACGTATGCACGCGCGGATGCGGTTTCTGTAATGTGACGAAGGGCAGGCCCGGGGCGCCCGACATGGATGAACCAGTGAGGATAGCGGAAGCATCGAAGGAGCTTGGGCTGAATCACGTAATAGTTACATCCGTCACTCGTGACGACCTGAACGACGGCGGAGCCTCGTGGTTCGCCGGGGTCATCGGGGAGCTTCGTGCCCTCGATCCGGCGCCGGTCATCGAGGTTCTCGTTCCTGATTTCGGTGGCGACCTCACGGCGCTCGATACCGTGCTGGACGCTGGACCGGATATTTTTTCACACAACATGGAAACAGTCAGGAGACTTTATCCGGAGATAAGAAGGGGGGCCGACTACGACAGGTCGCTTTTTCTCCTCTCCGAGGCGAAGAAAAGAAAAAGGGAGGTGCTCACGAAGTCGTCGTTCATGCTCGGTCTGGGTGAGACGACTGAAGAGATCTACAGTGCGCTCGGTGACCTCAGGTCCGCCGGAGTGGATTTTGCCGCTCTGGGACAGTACCTGCGGCCCGGGCTGGAACAGGCACCGGTAGAACGGTACCTGAGCCCCGAAGAGTTCTCGGAAATCGGGAACAAGGGGCGGGCGATGGGGTTTCTCGAAGTGACAGCGGGTCCCCTGGTAAGGAGTTCGTACCAGGAAAACCGCACGGGAGTTCGTCGCAATAATGGCCAGGCATTGCCGGCCGGTTGATGCGAGGAGGATGTGCAATGATTATCACGACCACAGCCAGACATTTTGAATCAAGTCCTGGACTCGTTGAACACATAGAAGAGAGGCTCGGAAAACTCAAAAAGTATTTCGACCAGATCATAAAAGTCGACGTCATCATGGACGTCCAGAAATTCCGCCATATCGTCGAGGTGAACGTCCATGTCAACGGGCATGATTTCACCGCCAAGGAAGAATCAGAAGATATGTACGGCTCGATCGACCTTTCGGCGAAGAGCCTCGAACGACAGATAAAGAAGTTCAAGGAAAAGCTGATAGACAATCACCATCACCCGAAGAAGAGCGGCCTCCAGCCGATTTCCGCGGAAAAGATCATCAAGGCGGAGAGCGTCGGCAGTGAGGGCGGTATCGACGTACTCGAACATGTCAATCATGAGATAATCCCTCTTAACATCGAGGAAGCGATAATCGCGATGGTGAACCAGGAGAGAGATTTTCTCCTTTTCAATAACACTGAATCGGGTAAACTGAACTTCGTGTACAAGCGATCCGATGGTCACTACGGGGTTCTCGACAGCCTCGACTGACGGGGCCGCCGCTCTCGATACGGAGGAAGCCAGTGCCACAGGAATACACGGTAAAGGAGTTCTTCGAGGACACCTCGGAGGAGTTCGATCTCGAGGCTCTTACGGAGAACCTCGAAGGGCCCATACAGATCACCAGCGAGGATATCCACCGGCCGGCATTCGCGCTGACCGGGTTCATGGAGAACTTCCTCCACAAGCGCATTCAGATAGTCGGTGAGACCGAGCTTCTCTACCTCCAGTCACTCGACGAGAAGCAGGTCTCCGACGGTGTCTCGCGGATCTTCTCACAGAAGCTTCCATGCATCATCGTCACCAAGGGCCTGGAGGTTCCGAAGCAACTTCTCGAACTCGCGGTCGAGCACGGCATTCCCTTGCTGCGAACCACGAGGCAGACGACAGAGTTCATCCATGATCTCACGGGGCATCTCGAGCTGATATTTGCCCCGAGGACACTGATACACGGCTCACTGGTCGATGTATATGGTGTGGGACTGCTCTTTTCGGGACGCAGCGCGATAGGCAAGAGCGAGATCGCTCTGGATCTCGTCGAGAGGGGCCACAGGCTCGTCGCGGACGATGTCGTCGAGATCTTCAGGCACGGAGATGCCATCCTCGGCCGCGGCCGCGAGCATCTCAAGCACTACATGGAGATCCGGGGCGTCGGTATTATCAACGTGATGGACGTCTTCGGGATCAGGGCCGTCAGGATACAGAAGAGGGTCGAGGTAGTCGTGCAGCTCGAGGACTGGGACCCGTCGAAGGACTGGGACCGGCATGGGCTCGACGAACATTACACCGATATCCTCGGCATCAATGTCCGACAGGTCGTCATCCCTATCTTCCCCGGCAAGAACATCACAGTGATCGCCGAAACGATCGCACTCAATCACATGCTTAAGGTCTACGGTATCGATGCCGCCAAGCGCCTCGATCAGCAGCTTCTCGACATGATGGAGAGCGAAAAGAAGACCCGACGCTATCTTCTCTACGATCACGAGTAGGAGCCATGACGGATAAGGACATTACCGGAATAGTAGTCACCCACGGACAACTCGGTGAGGAACTTCTCAAGACGGTCAGCCTGATCGTCGGCGAGCTTCATGACTGTTACTCGCTGTCCGGTTCCGATCTCTGTGACGAACAGGTCATCAAGGCGATCCACAAGATCCTCGATGCGAGCAATACGGAGAGAGCTGTAGTATTCGTCGATTATTTCGGCGGTTCCTGCGGCCATTCGTGCGTGAAAGCGACACGGGGCCTCGAGGGGGTCAGGGTCATCAGCGGCGTCAACCTGCCCATCCTGCTCGATTTCGTGACAAAGCAGGGTATGATGGGATTCGACGAGATCGTGGACCATCTGATCCAACGCGGCCGGGAAAGCGTCAGGGTCGTGGAAATCTGACAGGGCAAGATCTCACTGAACAGACAGGGACGGAGGGACTATCGATGTTGATTCTGTTCCGTATAGACGACCGGCTCATACACGCGCAGGTCGTTGTGGGCTGGGGCCGTAAGCTCAGGCCCGACAGGATAATACTTGCCGACGACCAGGTCAGCGCCGAAGAGTGGGAGAAGGAGCTCTATGCAAGCGCCGCCGAACCCGACTTCAAGGCCACCGTCCTGACCATCGCCGAGGCGGCGGAACAGATAAGCGGCGGGGTCTTTGACAGCGAGAAGATCTTCCTCCTCGTGCGCGGGCCGTCCGAGGCCCTCGAGATGCTCGATATGGGACTGGATACGAACGAGATAAATGTCGGTGGGCTCCATTTCCGCGATGGGCGGGAGAAGATCACAGAGAACGTCTGGGTCAACGGGGAGGAGAAGGAGCTGCTGCGCGACATAGTAAAGAAAGGGATTACGCTCGAAGCGCGCGCGCTTCCGGGCGATAACAGGATAACTATCAATTCAAAGGTCGTCTGACGAGAAGGCGGAGGTATATGCCGGGCAAGGTTACTTTTATTTTCGGGCTCCACAATCATCAACCCGTGGGAAACTTCGATCATGTCATCAAGGAGGCCTACGAGAAGTCGTATCTGCCGTTCATCGATGTGATGAAGGACTATCCCGAGATACCGTTCGCGCTTCACTGCAGCGGGATACTCTGGGACTGGTTCGCCGAAAAGCATCCTGAATACACTGAGAAGGTAGCCGCGATGGTCGCCGCCGGACAGGTCGAGATAATGTCGGGCGGGTACTACGAGCCGATCCTCACGATCATCCCCGAGAGGGACAGACAGGGGCAGCTCGCGATGATGCAGGAATTTACCGGGGGAAGATTCGGCGAGAAGCCGCGGGGTTGCTGGCTGACCGAGAGGATATGGGATCCGCATCTTCCCGACACCCTGGCGAAGGCCGGACTCGAGTATGTGATCGTCGACGATTCACACTTCAAGAGCACCGGATTCCTGATAGAGCAGATGCGCGGGTTCTACCTCTCCGAGGAGAACGGTTCGTATATAAACGTCTTCCCGATAGACAAGACTCTCAGGTACCTGATGCCGTTCCACGAACCGCATGAGGTCATAGATTATCTCAGGAAGATCTCAGAGGAGCCGGGTACCGGGAGGAAGATCGCTGTGCTGGCCGACGACGGCGAGAAATTCGGCCTCTGGACCGGAACGCACGATCTGGTCTACAAGCACCAGTGGCTTCGCCGGTTCTGCGACGCCCTGAGGGAGAATTCGGACTGGCTCGAGGTCTCGACCTTCTCGAAGGTCATCGATGAGACCCCTCCGAGGGGGATCGTCTACCTGCCGACAGCTTCGTACAGCGAGATGATGGAGTGGGCGCTGCCCCTGCGGGCACAGGAGCAGTACCGGGACGCGAAGGGGATACTGGCGGGAAGCGGCAGGTTCCCGGATGCTGCCGAGGTAGTAAGGGGAGGCCTCTGGCGAAACTTCCTCGTCAAGTACGAGGAAGCTAACTGGATGCACAAGAGGATGCTGAGGGCAAGCGCCCTTCTGGCAGAGTCAGGGGACAGCGCGGAGGGACGGAGCCATCTGTACCAGGCCCAGTGCAACTGCGCCTACTGGCACGGCCTCTTCGGCGGACTCTACCTGCCCCATCTGCGCAGCGCGATATTCAAGCATATCCTCGAGACGGAGGCGGCGCTCGAGAGCCCCGCTATCGAGCGGGGGGATATCGACGGCGACGGGGTGGAGGAAGTTATCTTCTCCAGTGCGAAGATGCAGGCCTTCTTCAAGGCGAAGGGCGGCGTTCTGCGCGAGCTCGACGATATGCGTACAAGATTCAACCTTACCGATACGCTGACACGGCGCGAGGAGATCTATCACAGGGACCTTAGGGACATCGATAACAGGGGATCAAACGGCGACGAGGCCGTAAGCATCCACAACCTCGCTATCGCCAAGGAGAAGGGGCTCGAGAAGAAGCTCCTCTACGATCGCTGGCCGAAGGCATCCCTTTCCGACAGGTTCATGCCTGCCGATACGAGCCTCGACCTCTTCGCCTCGGGCTCCTATAGCGAACTTGGCGATTTCGTCGACGGGATCTATGAGGTCGAGACCGAGGGAGAGAATGTAATAATCATGTCGCGAGCCGGCCTCGTCGGCGACGCGCCCGCGCAGGTCAAAAAGCTTATTACCATCGACGGCGACAGCGCATCGATGAAGATTGAATATACCGTTACTGCCGGTGGGAGCGGGCTTTCCTGTCTCTTCGCCGTCGAGAATGTATTCTCCTTCCTGGCCGGGGAAGCCCCCGACAGGTATTTCGATATTCCCGGGCGTGAGATCGCCGGAGGACGGAACCTCGCCTCGAGAGGTGTCGAGGAAGATGTCGAGCGTATCAGGATGGTAGACGAATGGCTCGACTTGGCGATGACTATGGATCTCTCGCCAGGCACCGCGGTCTGGCGTTACCCGATCGAGACTGTCTCGAACTCAGACTCGGGATTCGAAAGGGTATACCAGGGTTCGGCCCTCGTGGTGGTAAGGAAGCTCGATCTTGCCGCCGGCGCTGCGGAGACATTCAGCATCACGGTCGGCATCTCGCCGGCTGTATCATGACCTGGAGTTGAGTTACCGATATGGAGCCCGTTTTAACAGCATCACTTATCGGAGGCGCTCTCTCGTACGAGTACCGCTCCTCGATCAGGCTCTATCTGTCGGCGCCGCTCGTCAGCGGGCTGATCATGGGGTTCATCCTCGGCTATCCCGTTCTGGGACTGACCGCGGGACTGTTGATGCAGCTTCTTTTTATAGGTACTGTGAGACTGAGGGGACGGCCCGAGGCTGACCTGCCGACAGCGGGAGTGATCGCCCCGTCGGCGTTTATTATCGTTTCACACGACCTGGGTCAGGTCAGTCCGATGAGCGGACTGATACTGTTCTGGTCACTTCTTCTGGGCCTCATCGTCGCTACGGCCGGCTCGATCTTCTACACGCAGTGGGAGAAATTCACCGCGAGACTGGCGGGCCGCGGGCTCGAACTTGCGGCAAGCGGAAGGACGAGGACCGCGTCGGCGATCCATATGGCCCTCTCCCTGGTCCATTTCACCTGGGGATTCCTCGTTATCATCATCCTGCTTCCGCCGGGGCTGGCAGCGGTGAAGTACCTCTCGACGAGCATCGACGTCATGTCGGCCGGCTCGATGGGATCGCTTCCCTTCCTGATCCCTGTTGTCGCGGCCGGAGCTATTCTGAAGCTTCTCAGCGACAGGACGCGTCTCTTCTGGTTCGGTGCGGGCTTCCTCTTCGCTACCGTATTCTTCGTCTTCGGAGGAGGGATATGATCTGGCTCGCCATCGATACTGTCTGGCGGCTCTTCTTCCTCCAGGGGTCGAGGAACAGCCGTACGATAGACGGACTGGGCTTCTTCCATATCATGGAGCCGCTTGTAAGGCGCCTCGCCCGTGAGGGGCAGGACAGGTCAGGGGCCGCTTCGAAGTATGCCGGTTATTTCAACTGCAATCCGCTGATGACTTCGTATATCGCAGGGGCCCTGACAAAAATGGAGCTGGATGCGGCTGATGAAGGCGGTCTGGACGCGCGTAAGACGGAGAGGATGAAGGATACCCTGTCGGCGGCCCTGACCGCCCGGGGGGACTATTTCATCGAAATCGTACTCCTTCTCGTTTCGTTGACAATTGGAAGTATTTTTGCTATTTATACGTGGTACGCCGGGCCGGTCGTTTTCCTGATTTTATATAATCTGTATAATTTCCGAATAAGGATAGGCGGTTACCGGACAGGTCTGCACCTCGGAGAAGGTACCGGTCGGGCTCTCGCGGCTAAACTGCTGAAGGAACAGAAAATACTCGGTGCAGCCGCGGCCTTTTCAGGCGGTATCCTGGCGGCCCTGGTGGTGTTGAGGGCATGGAAGTTCGGTGGGCCGAGAATAGCGGCTGCGGGAGTGGTTCTCGCGGCAGCGGCATATTTCGCCAGGGGCAGGATATCCCCGCTGAAAACGGCGTTTCTGCTGCTTCTGGCTGCCGGGGTGTTCCTGGCGCTGTGGTAGAGGACTGAAAGACAAGGACAGGCTTACAGATATGGTCAGCGGCAAGATCAAGGTCATCAACAGGACCGGCATACATCTGAGGCTCGCCAATGAGATCGTCTATGCCGCCTCGCAGTTCGAGGCGAAGGTGATGCTCGAGAAGGACGGCCTCGAGGTGAACGCGAAGAGCATGCTCGGAGTAGCGATGCTCGGTGCCGAGAATGGAGCCGAACTGACATTGAGTATCGAGGGCAGCGATGAGCAGGATGCCCTCGACACCCTTACCGGACTATTCGAGACGAATTTCGGGAAAGAGGTGATCTGATGGACCGCGAGAAGATCGAAAAGGCAGAGATGATATTCGACGGTATCCCCGCCGCGCCGGGAATAGCGTTCGGAGAGGCCTTTGTCCTCAACGTCGAGGACCTTTCAGTCGACGATGAGCGGATAGATGCCGATCAGGTCGCTGATGAGATCACACGGTTCGAGTCTGCCCTCGTCGAGACCGAAAAGGAACTGGAAGCCCTCGCTCATGCTCTCGAGGAGGAGATGGGCAGGGATCACGCCAAGATCCTCGACTCGCATATCATGATGCTGGCCGACGAGGTCATGCGCAATGAAACGAAAGATATGATCACTTCCGAGCAGGTGTCCGCGCCTTGCGCTTTCCACCGTGTTATCGAGAAGACACTGAGAGCATTCGATCAGATACAGGACCAGTACCTCAAGGAACGGGCAGAGGATGTCCGGGATGTGAGGCGCCGCGTGATCAGGAACCTTCTCGGCCAGAAGGTCGACGGGCTGGTCAACCTCCGCAAACCGGCGATAGTAGTCGGGAAGAACCTGACGCCTTCAGATACGATGGGATTCAAGCGCAAGTATGTGAAGGCCTTTGTCTCCGATCTCGGCGGGGCGACTTCTCACGCCGCGATCGTGGCGAGGTCGCACGGTATTCCCGCGGTCGTAGGAGTCGACGGATTCAGCGCTCACGCCAAGCCTTATGACAAACTGATCGTCGACGGGATGGCCGGACAGGTCGTCCTCAACCCCACTCCCGAGACGGTCAAGCTCTACGAGGTGGCGCTGGAACGGCTGAAGATGCTCGAGGCGGAGCTGCTCACCATAAAGGACTACGCCGCGGTCACGCTCGACGGACGCAAGATCGAGCTGTCCGGCAACATCGAGGCGGCCGATGAGATCGACGATGTCATCAGTCACGGGGCGAGGGGGATAGGCCTCTTCAGGACGGAGTACTTCTTCATGGGACGCAGTACGCTGCCCGGTGAGGAAGAGCAGTACAAGTTCTACAGTGATGTCGTGAAGAGGATCGCGCCCGACCCGGTGATCGTCAGGACCCTGGACATCGGAGGGGACAAGATCGCGAACTGGGTCGATGACAGGCCCGAGGAGAATCCCTTCATGGGATGGCGCGGGATCAGGTTCACACTTTCGAGAAAAGACATATTCCGGACGCAGCTGAGAGCCATATACAGGGCTGCCGCTCACGGTTCGGTAAGGATAATGTTCCCGATGGTATCGGTCGTCGACGAGGTCAGGGCGGCGCTGGCTATCTGCGAGGAGGTCAAGGAGGACCTGAGCAGGGAGAGGTATCAGTACGGCAAGGATGTCGAAGTCGGTATCATGATCGAGACGCCTTCGGCCGTAGCGCTGGCGGATCATCTTGCAAAGGAGGTCGATTTCTTCAGCATCGGTTCAAACGACCTCGTGCAGTATACGCTGGCGGTCGACAGGGGAAATTCGCGGATAGCGTATCTCTACAACGAACTGCATCCCAGCATCATCAGGCTGATCCATGAAACGGTGCAGGCCGCGCACAAGAACAATATCTGGGTCGGGCTCTGCGGCGAGATGACAGCCAGCGCCGGCGTTCATGGAACGCTGCTGCTGATTGGCGCGGGGCTCGATGAGCTCAGCGCGCCGGCGTTCCTCATCCCGGAAGTTAAGAAGATAATAAGATCGGTCACATTCGACGAGACGAAGACATTGCTCAAGAAGGCATTGAAGAAAGCGACATCGGCGGAGATCCGGGCCCTGATAGACAAGTTCCTCAAGGACAAGAGGCCGGAGCTCCAGGAATTCGTAATAAAAGGATCATCATGACACCGGACCACTCGGCAAAACATTATGGGATAGACACCGGCAGGATGCTGGACAAGACGCTCGGGCTGCCTGACCAGATGGCCGAGGCGTGGGATCTCGTCGGCGACCTGGCTGAGTGCATGCCGGCCGGGGCGAGGACCCTGGTCATTTGCGGCATGGGCGGCAGCGCGATCGGCGGGGAACTTCTGCGCGACCTTATAGCGGAAGATTCCGATATCTCCGTACATATAGAGAGGGGATACACCCTTCCCGCGTTCGCCGGGAAGAATACCCCCGTGGTATGCGTAAGCTACAGCGGCAATACCGAGGAGGTCATCGGCTGCTTCCATGACGGTCTCGAGAGGGGCTCGCCGATGGCAGTCATCTCATCGGGAGGCATCCTCACCGATGAGGCGAAAAAGGCCGGCATCCCCGTGGTGATCGTTCCGGGCGGCATGCCGCCGAGAGCGGCTCTCGGGTATCTGTTCACTCCGCTGCTGAAACTCGCCGCGTGCTGGGGCTTCTGCGAGATCGAGGAAGAGGAGTTCAGGTCGGTCCTGCGGAAGACACGAAAGCTCCTCGACAAGTGCTCCCTCGATGCTGACCTGGCGGGAAACACGCCTATGCAGCTTGCCAAGAGACTCTACGGCAAGATCCCCCTCGTCTATAGCGCGAACGGGCTACTCGTAGGAGCGGCGTACAGATGGAAATGCCAGTTCAACGAGAACAGCAAGAGCATGGCTTTCGTCAATAACTTCCCCGAACTGGGACACAACGAGATCATGGGTTGGGACAGCCCCGAGAAGATATTGCAGGAGATATTCCTCGTAATGCTCACCGATGTCGACGATCACCCGAGGGTCTCGAAGCGGATGGACGTGACATACGAGATGCTCGAGCCGATCGCCGCCGGGGCGATCAAGCTCAACAGCGTCGGCGGGCCCGGTTTCGCCGGGAGGCTCGCCAGGCTCCTGTCGATAGTGGCCCTGGGCGACCTTACGAGCGTATACCTCGCCGTGGAGTCAGGAAAGGACCCCACGCCGATAGACAAGATAGAAGAGATCAAGAATCTGCTCAGATCGGAGGATGAATGAAAGCCGTAATCCCTGTCGCGGGTATAGGCAAACGGCTCCGCCCACACACCCACACGAGCCCCAAGGCCCTAGTCACGGTCGCGGGAAAACCTATCCTCGGACACATCGTCGACAGCCTTGTCGACATGGGCGTGACCGAGCTTATTCCGATCGTCGGGTACAAGGGCGACCAGATCACCAAGTATCTTACAGACACTTACGATTTGAAGATCGACTTCGTCTTTCAGAATGAACAGAAGGGTATCGCGCACGCTGTCGACCTGACGAGACAGTACGCTGATAACTCGGAACTGATAATCATCCTCGGCGATACGATCATCGATACTGACTTTACGAAGATCCCCGAAGCGGGCGACTACGTCCTTGGAGTACGCGAGGTGGAGGACCCGAAGAGATTCGGGATCTGCGAGGTCAACGACGGCGTCATAACAAGCATCGTCGAGAAGCCTGACGATCCGAAGGGCAACCTTGCCATCGTGGGGCTCTACTATTTCAAGGATTCGGCCCCTCTTTACGAGTCCTGCCGGGCGGTGATCGACAGGGATATCATGACGAAGGGCGAGTACCAGATCACCGATGCCCTGTCACTGATGATTGAAAACGGCATTAAATTCATGCCGTACGAGATCGGCGGCTGGTATGACTGCGGGAAGGTCGAGACGCTTCTCGAAACGAACCGCGTTCTGCTCGAGGGAGTTGAGAACGGGGCGCATGGGGTCAATTCAGTAATAATACCGCCCTGTTTCATCGATCCCGGTTCGAAGATCGAGAACTCCATCGTAGGGCCGTACGTATCGGTAGCCGGCGGGTGCTCCATCACCGATTCGGTGGTCAAGAACTCGATACTTAATGAGAACAGCTCACTCTCGAACGTCGTCCTCGAAGGAAGCGTTATCGGGGCGGGGGCTGTGGTCACGAGAAGCAGCTCGAACCTCAATATCAGCGACGATTCACAGGTCGATCTGGGATAAAGGGAATATTTGCTTGACTAACAGGCGTATTTCAACGATTTGTATGCAATATGTTGACTGAAAATACAAAGGAACGAGGGAGGACGATTCATGTCTGAAAAGCATCTTTTTACATCTGAATCGGTGACCGAGGGTCATCCCGACAAGGTCGCGGATCAGATATCAGACGCTATAGTAGACGCGATCCTGGAAAAGGACCCCACGGGGAGAGTGGCGTGTGAAACGCTGGTGACGACCGGTATGGCCTTTGTCGCGGGTGAGATAACTACCGACGCTTACGTACCGATCCCGAAGATAGTCAGGGAAGTCGTCCATGATATCGGCTATAACGATCCTCACCTGGGATTCGCCGCCCAGACATCGGCAGTGATCACTTCTATCGATGAGCAGTCGAAAGATATCGCAATGGGCGTTAACACGGGCGGCGCCGGAGATCAGGGTATGATGTTCGGGTTCGCCTGCACCCAGACCGACGTTCTGATGCCGATGCCTATCCATATGGCACATCTTCTCGTAAGGAAGATGTCCGAGGTCCGGAAGGGCGGAGTTGACTGGATCAAGCCTGACGGCAAGTCGCAGGTCACGATCGAGTACATCGACAATGTCCCGCACAAGATCAACACGGTATTGCTCTCGACTCAGCACAGTGCTGATATCTCGCACGACGAGATCCAGGCTGAGCTGACGAAGCTTGTCATCGAGCCCGTCCTGGCCGGATTCGACATCGATACGTCCGATTACAAGACGCTGGTCAATCCTACCGGTATGTTTGTGATTGGCGGTCCGCAGGGCGACACCGGTCTGACCGGAAGAAAGATCATCGTCGATACCTACGGCGGCTTCGGCAGCCACGGCGGCGGCGCCTTCTCGGGCAAGGATCCTACAAAGGTCGACCGCAGCGCTTCGTATGCCGCAAGGCACGTAGCGAAGAATATCGTCGGAGCGGAGTTGGCGCGCGAGTGCGAGGTCCAGCTGGCCTACGCTATCGGCGTCGCAGAGCCTGTCTCGGTGATGGTCAACACATTCGGTACCGGCAAGATCCACGACGAGGAGCTTACGAAGATCGTCCGCGAACTCTTCGACCTTACTCCGAAGGGAATCATAGAGAGACTCGACCTGAGACGTCCGATCTATCGTGTTACAGCGGCGTTCGGGCATTTCGGTCGCGAAGAGGATACGTTCACATGGGAGAAACTCGACTACGTCGATAAGCTCAAGGCAAAAGCATAAGAAAGGGAAACGGATGAAATACGACGCCAAGGATCTGGCCCTCGCCCCTGAAGGCAAGGACAGGATCGAATGGGCCGACTCGACGATGCCGGTCCTCCGCATGATCAGGGAACGCTTCGAGAAGGAGAAGCCGCTTGACGGGGTCAGGATTGCCTCCTGCCTCCACGTAACGACCGAGACGGCCAACCTGATGCGCACGCTCAAGGCGGGCGGAGCCGAGGTGGCTCTCTGCGCTTCCAATCCGTTGAGCACTCAGGACGATGTGGTCGCTTCGCTCGTAGAGGACTACGGGATCTCCGTCTTCGCCGTTCGCGGCGCCGACAATGACCTCTACTACGGCCATATCAACTCTGCCCTCGATATCAAGCCCAACATCACGATGGATGACGGCGCCGACATGGTCAGCATGATCCACAAGACTCGCCGCGATCTGCTCGAGCATGTAGTCGGCGGTTGCGAGGAGACGACGACCGGTGTCATCAGGCTCAGGTCGATGGAAGAGAACGGTGTCCTCGAGTACCCGATGGTCGCCGTCAATGACGCGATGACAAAGCATTTCTTCGACAACAGGTACGGCACCGGCCAGAGTACGATCGACGGAGTACTCAGAGCGACCAACGTTCTGCTCGCCGGCTCGCGCGTAGTGATTTTCGGCTATGGCTGGTGTGGACGCGGTGTGGCTATGAGGGCGAGAGGAATGGGCGCCAACGTGATCGTCTGCGAGATCGACCCGGTCAAGGCCCTCGAGGCCGTTATGGACGGATTCTCGGTGATGGACGCCCACGAAGCGGTGAAGATCGGCGACATATTCCTCACGCTGACCGGCAATATCTCGGTCATCCGGATGGAGCACTTCGAGGCGATGAAGGACGGCGCTATCGTGGCGAACTCGGGTCACTTCAATGTCGAGATCGATATCCCCGATCTCGAGAAGGTTGCCACCGGCAAGAAGCGCATCCGCCACGAACTCGACCAGTACGTGATGCCCGACGGACGGAAGATCAACCTCCTCGGAGAGGGAAGACTGATCAACCTCGCCGCTGCCGAGGGACATCCGGCGAGCGTGATGGACATGAGCTTCGCCAACCAGTCGCTGGCGAGCGAATATATCGTAAAGAACGCCAAGACACTCGAGAAGAAGGTCTACTCCGTGCCCGACGAGATGGACAGGGAGATCGCCAGACTCAAGCTCGAGTCGATCGGCTGCACGATAGACACGCTGACCGCTAAGCAGGTCAAGTACCTCTCCAGCTGGGAAGAGGGCACCTGATCCTGTGACATGATGATTGAATGAATAAGGCCCCGGCTGACGCCGGGGCCTTATTTGTTTTAATCGAGGATTGCGAAGCTTGCTGTCTGCACCGTGCTTTTCCTCGTTCTGCGGTCAGTGACCTTCACCTTCAGTATAAAACGGCCGCTCCAGAGGTTATCGGTATTGATCTCGAGCCTCATCGGCTGCTGCGATCCGAATCCGTTCGCCCTGAAGTTTGCGCTGATCCCTGTCTCCTGGTCGACATATACGAGCCCCCATCTCTTCTTCTCCGTTGGAGTGACCGAATATTCCACCTCGTAGAATCCGAAGTCCTCCTTATCCAGGTCGATGCCGTATATCTCGAAGTAGAATGCTATGGGGAACGCTTTTCTATAGAGATGCAGGGGGTAGGGGACTACGATCAGGTTTCCTTTCCTGTACCTGCTGTTCTCATCCCCGTCGCTGATATGTCTGGCGAACTGGATGTCGCTGAGACACAGGTCATCGCCGCAG
>RCNF010000307.1_pt1 | contig 30996 bp, 18 predicted proteins | sample 2041311 | NCBI WGS metagenome assembly RCNF01 (sample SAMN09708228, study PRJNA481090) | Marine sediment metagenome, whole genome shotgun sequencing project. | biome: marine sediment; feature: ocean; material: sediment; isolation source: Sewage treatment plant 2 marine sediment (STP2) ...
ATGACAGGAAATGTGGGCAGAAAAGGCGTTGGCTTGAATCCTTTACGGGGACAAAACAATGTGCAAGGCGCGGCTGATATGGGCGTGCAACCGCATCAGGGAGCAGGGTATCTCGATATCAACGACCCTGAAGTCCAACAATACTATGCTAAAAAATATGGTGTTGCTAAAATGCCTGTAAAAGAAGGTTTGAAAATACCTATGATGCTCGATGCAGCGCTTGAAGGAAAGATAAAGGCCTTATACATCATGGGAGAAGACACCATCATGACCGACCCCAATTCATATCATAGCATCAAAGCATTTGAACAATTAGAATTGATCGTGGTACAAGAACTTTTCATGACTGCTACAACAGAAATGGCCGATGTGGTTTTACCCGCCTCTTCCTATTTTGAAAAGAACGGCACCTTTACTAATGGCGAGCGTCGCGTTCAACGCGTAAATAAAGTGATTGAACCCATAGGAAATACAAAACCAGATGGGCAGATCATTATTGATATGATGTATAAATTAGGTTATGAACAACCCACAGGCCGAATCTATGAAGCCAGTAAGATCATTGAGGAAATTGCCGACGTCATTCCTTTTATGAAAGGATTAACCTGGGAAGGTCTTGGTAAAAATGGCTTACAATGGCCTATAAAAGAAGATGGTTCTGATACTAAGATGTTGCATGTTGATGGCGCCTTTAAAAAAGGAAAAGGAAAGTTTCATCATTTTGATTTTGAAGAATCTCCTGAAATTGTCGAACACGGTATAAAATATCCGTTCATATTAACTACAGGGCGTGAATTGGAACATTATAATTCGGGCACCATGACAAGAAGAACCGACAATCAGGAACTATTAGCTAAAGATTATTTGGAGGTGCATCCAAAAGATGCGCTGGAAAAAGGCATTAAAGACGCTGAGACGGTTCGAATATTTTCAGATAGAGGAAGTGTTAATATTTCAATTAAATACTCTAAAAAGGTTAAAAGAGGTATTTTAAGGACTACCTTTCATCAACCCGAAGTATTTATCAACATCATAACAGGTAGCATTGGTGATAAGGAAACGATGACTCCTGAATATAAAGTGGTTGCTGTAGATTTTGAAAAAGTTTAAAATATTGATCTATGCAAACATTTAGCTATGAAGCACTTCAAATAAAAGGACGCTCTTCAAAAAAAATAATTGATACGCTGGTTGTTGAAGCTGCCCTTCAGATCAATATTAACAATGAGCCTTATACCGTAGTGATGCGCACTCCGGATGACGACGAAGAACTTATAAGAGGTTTGCTTTATGCTGAAGATATCTATAAAAGCGATGAAGAGCTTCCGTTAGAAATAATTGAAACGGCAGAAAACGGATTTTGTATTATCAATGCTGCCATCCCAAAAAACAAATTAAGGAAGGGGTATTTAAATAAACGCACCTTGCTCTCAGTCTCTTCTTGTGGTATTTGTGGTAAACAAAAATTAGAAGATATTAAATTAACTGGCAGTTCTTTACCAATAAATAATTCAATTAATACTTTAGATTTAAAAGAATTATTTACCACCATGCATCAGCATCAAATAATTTTTGACAAAACAGGAGGTTCGCATGCTGCGGCACTATTTGATGATCAGAAAAATCTACTGGTGCTTAGAGAAGATATTGGAAGGCATAATGCCGTTGATAAAGCGGTTGGTACTTTGCTTAACCAACACAAATTGAAAGAGGCAAGTCTATTATTAGTAAGTGGCAGGGTTTCATATGAAATTATATCAAAAGCCTTCATAGCTAAAATACCGGTTATAGCTGCTGTTTCCGCTTGCTCCTCTTTAGCAGTTGATTTTGCCAAAGAGTTTGGTATTCAATTGATAGGATTTTCAAGGGACGATGACGGTATGATATATGCCAATCCTAGTAAAATCTCATAGCGTTACTCTAATTAGTTCGATTAATTTCATCTTGAGCACTCTGACGGTCACGTGACGATTTAATTTTTTTATTTCCAAAGTTCCTTGTATAGGTTAAAATAAAAGTTCTGTTACTAAATCTAAGTTCACTCACCGTATTTAAATTTAACTCCGGTATTTCAGTTGTTGATTTCCATGCTCGACTGTCAAAAATATCATTAATACTAAATTTAAGTGTGCCCCATGAGCCGTTGAGCTTTTGTTGAAATCCAACATTCATTGCAAAAACAGGCTCAGTTTTACTATAACCAAATTGACCGGCACCACGATAATTCATGTTAATTTCTGAACTGAAATTTTCAGCAATTGAAAAGCTATGAGAACTGTTAGCTCTGAATGTACTTTGTTCTGATTTAAAAATAAAATCTCCATTATTATTTTCGGTAATAGTGTTCAAATAGGTAAAATTATTTTGCGTTTTCCACCAATTGGCTATCGTAACAGGCAATCCTAAGGTTACACTAAACACTTCAGTTCTATCTAAATTATCTGCTTGATATGTGAATAAATCTGTATCCGGGTCGATTGTCGGTGTAAATCTTGCAATTGTTCCCTTTTCTATTGAATATTCTAACTTTAGCAAATAAGAAAGATAATTGGTCGTAAAGGCTACATTATCAGACAGTGCAGGCTGAACGCTAGGATTACCCGATATCAAGGTGGACGGATCAAAGAATATGACAAAAGGAGCCATTTCCCATAAAGTAGGCCTGGTAATACGTCTTGAATAGGAAGCTCCAAAACTTAAAGAATCATTTACATTGTGAGATAAATATGCCGTAGGGAACAACTCTCCATATGATCTATCAACGAGGACACCTTCTGTATCTGAAATTAGCTCTGAAACGGTATGCTCATATCTCAACCCTAATTTAAGGTCCGTTTTATCACTTATCGAATACCCTAACGATGTATAGGCTGCCAAAATACGTTCGTCGAGATCGCTATTACTAGTAAGCGTGGGATCAGGTATATAATTCAGGCCATCAAGAGTTTCCACAGAAACGTCGTTCCCAAAAGTAATAAATGCGGCTTTGACACCCGTTTCTAATTTTACCTTATCATTTATTTGATTGCTATAATCTGCATTGCTCACAATTACTTCCATGGGGGTTACCTTATCACTTTTTGTGAACTCCTCCTCAAGAAAGTTATTATCACCATCAAAATAACTATTTATATAAGTATTCGGATTATTAGTATCAAAATATATATAATCAACATCAAAATTAACATATCCGTCTTTTTTAAAATCATGCTTTAAATTCATATTAATTCGGATATTTTTTATGGAGTTAATTTCCGTATTCATAATTTCAATAAAAGAGGTTGGTATACCATTCTCTTTTTGTTCACTGGTGTTAAAAGCATCCATAGACCATTTGCTATCATTCGCTGACATAAGCATTCCTACAATGGTTTTTTCAGTAGCTTGATAATCAATACCGAAACGAAGACTATGATTACGCTGAACAGGATCACGATCAGTAACTGTTGATAAATCTGTCGGGATATTACTCGAGTTTAAGAAACTTCTGGAAAATTCCCAAAACTGACCTTGATTTCTTCTTCTAAATCCATAGTCACCGAAAATATTAATTTTATTTTTTCTATAATTAATATTTATATTATCTGAGGTTGTTGTGCCATTACCAATACCCCCTGAAAATGAATAGGAACCGTTTAACCCCGTATCTATGTTCTTTTTTAATACAATGTTTATATAACCTGCATTTCCTTCAGCATCAAAATTGGCAGGCGGGGTCGTGATCAATTCAATACTCTCAATATTATCTGAACTCATACCTTCCAAGAGCTGCACCAGACTTGAGGTTGGCATATAACTCAATTTACCGTTCATCATCACTTCAACACCTTCTTTTCCAACAATTGATATACTATTATCCTGTCTATTTACTAATACGCCCGGCGATCTTTCTAATACTTCCAAGGCCGTTGTTCCTGCAGATAAGATACTACTAGCCACATTGATCACCATTCGGTCAATTTTCTGCTGATATAGGGGTTTTTTTGCTCTCACTGTAACTTCATCAAGACCAACGGCCTCAGAGACGGTTATGGTAGGCACAGTAAAGGTTGAATTGGATTTTAACACAAAAGGTTTTGATGATTGGGTATTATAACCAACAAAACTAACTGTGACTTTATATTTTCCGGCTTCAATATTTTCAATGATATAATCACCATTTAAATCTGTAACCGCTCCTCTAACCAATTTAGAATCTTCTGAATTTAATAATAATGCGTTGGCAAAAGGCAAGGCGTTACCGTCATCTCCAATAACTTTTCCTTGAACAGTTTGTTGACCATTAACGGTAAGGTTACACAATAAAAATAGAGCAAAAACAATGAATATATTAAACTTTTTCATTTATATGAAGTATTAATAATTAATCTTTTAACAAATATTATTTAAAGTATAAGTTTAGTATAAAATATTAAATAGATTTGGCCAATATAGAAAAAGAACCCCTTTAGGAGTTCTTTTTCGTGGCATTTTTATTTTTCTAATTTCTTATTTTATTTACCACTTAGCACTGCATTATACTCCCAAACTTCATCCCAGCTATTTGAAAAAGCATCACCCATACCATCAACAAATGCATCATATGAATTTTCACCATGTGTTTTCAAGAAAGCTGGTTTAAATGTACCTTCTTTATCCATTTCAGCCCAATTTTTCATAAAATTTACGGTGGCTAAATGACGTCCTATTTTAAGTCCTTGTCTCAATTGATTATCATAAAGACCCCATGGGTTTTCACCTTCCATAGCCTTTACAGCTTCACTAATTTGTTTTAATAGACCGTTAACTTTATAATCCTGATCTGGATTTACCTCCCAATATCTTAAATAAAGTAAAGGATATTTTGAATTATCACCGTCTAACATCCCAACATTAGATAGCTCAGAGTCTTCTTTCCAATATTCAGCCGTATGCATCTTTTTTACGTAAGGCATTACATTATCTCTCCAATCTTCATCATGTCCGCCTTTAGAAGGTCTGGCATCTAAATGAGAAAAAGTTAAGGAACCCATTTCCCATATCACTTTACCAACATTAGGACCGGTGGCAATATTATAGACGGTAGCTTCATATGGCCCGTCTTTATGATATTTCTGATTGTGTTTTCTCATATTCTCACCAAACACTTTGAGTTTGGTATAATCTGGGGTAAGCATAATATTTTCCCACATTTTATACTTAGCAGAAGATTCTTGTGCCTGTGTAGTTGTCATAGCTCCAAATACTAGGGCTACCATCATTAGTAATGAAATAGATCTTTTAATCATGATTAATTAAGGTTTAGTTAGTTAATTATATTTATATTTTGAATCGAAATAATTGATTTTAAATTACTAAAGCAAGTGACTTAGGACGAAACCCCCATTTTATTGTACGAACGTAGCGTTTTATTTATCGAAGCAAAACCAAGTATTCGAAATTCATCGTCTTCTATTCGCCAATAATGGAGGTGGCTCACCGGTAAAAGGATTCCACCGACTGATACTTTTTGCTTCCATACCAGAAGCACTAACCACAGATCTGTCACCATAACGTTCGCGCATGTTGTCAATAGCCTGACTCAAATTAATGAGCTTCTCATTGTCTTCAAATAGATTGATTTGATACCCGCCTTCAACTAAATGACTGAATTTTACACCGATCAAACGTACCAGCAAGCGCCTGTTATACAATTTGTTAAACAGGTCTAACACCACAGGTATAATACTATGGTCCATCGCACTATAGGGAATACGCTTTTGCTGGGTATAGGTTTGAAAATCTGAATACCTTATTTTAAAAGTAACACAAGCCGTTAGCTTATTACCACGCCGTAATTGGTAGGCTAAATTTTCGGCCATCGCAATGATGATGCTTTTCAACTTGACAACATCTGTAGTATCCTTGTTAAAAGTACGCTCAGTAGAAATAGATTTCCGTTCATGGTATTGCACTACCGGTGAATTGTCTATCCCATTGGCTTTTTTCCAAATGGCTGATCCGTTTTTTCCAAATACTCTACGCATCAACTCTAAAGGCATTTCTTGTATGGTGATGATCCGTTTAATACCCAGATCGCATAGTGATTTATAGGTAACTTCACCAACCATAGGTATTTTCCGAACTGACAAGGGTGCTAAAAATGGTTTTTCAGTGCCTTTTAATATCTGTATCTGGTTATTGGGTTTCGCTTCTCCGGTGGCTACTTTAGAAACCGTTTTATTAATAGACATGCCAAAAGAAATAGGCAGCCCTGTTTCTTTCATGATGCGTTGCCGTAATTCACTCGCCAGCTTATGGCATCCAAAAAACTGATCCATCCCCGTAAGGTCAATATAGAATTCATCAATAGAGGACTTCTCATACAGCGGAACACTTTCTTTGATGACTTCTGTAACATTATTAGAGAACTTCGTGTAAATACCCGTATTTCCGCGTAAAACGATAGCTTCAGGGCATAACTGCTTGGCCATACGCATGGGCATCGCAGAATGGATACCAAATTTGCGCGCCTCATAACTGCAGGAGGCCACCACTCCCCTGTCAGAAGTACCCCCAATCAATACAGGCCTTCCGTTTAACCGGCTATCCAGTAATCGCTCACAAGACACAAAAAAAGTGTCTAAGTCCATATGTACTATGGCGCGTTGATTATTCATATTGATTTGATCTTTAGAAAGTCCTCTTCCCTTTGGGAAAGGGGTTCAAGGGATGGGCTGGCATATCTGGGGTCTTCTACAATGGCCAGACGGTACATAGAGATCACTTCTATATTGATACAATCAAACTCCTCCAGCACCCTGCCGGTAATGATATAAATGCCTTTCCCCCTAAAAGGATATCTGGTAGCAACAGGTGGAAAATGAACAGTATCTACAAAATCACCATCCCGCGATCTAAAAAAGTACCAAAATACATAGGTTTTCCTGTAGAAGTCCTGGTATTTTTAGTAGTTACCAAATAGCCTTCAATAGTAATAACCTTACTTTTATAACGCATCAAGTCTTTAGCTTTTAAGGTACTTCGCTGGGGTTTTAATAATAATTCAAAAGGGCTGCACAAAGGAAAACCCAAGAGCTCTATTTCGTCAAAAGCATTTTCTAATGCCGTACAGGAAAGTTGCGGTGTTTGGTAGTTGATCTTTTCGGTTTTAAACAAGGTAATGACATGCTCTTCAAAAGATACTTTATTAATTTTCGTATGCGCCTCCCATAATAGTTCCCGCTTATTACGGCCGGTAAACCGGAAAGCATTGATCTTGATCAAAATAGAGATCTGCTCAACCGAAATAGGCACACGGTCAATAAAATCATCCAGGCTTTTATAAGTTCCGTGTTTTAGTCGTTCTTCTAACAGTTTTTTAATGATCCTTGATTCTAATAAGCGTAAGAACATAAATCCCAAATAAATGGTCTTACCGTCTATAAATACTTCTTTAAAACTATGGTTAACACATGGAGCCGCTATGATGCCTCCATGCATGCGTGCTTCATGTACATATAATTCTGTACTATAAAACCCTCCAAAATTATTGAGGGTGGCCACCATATATTCTAATGGATAATAGGCCTTTAAAAACAAGCTTTGGTAGCTTTCTACGGCATATGAAGCCGAATGCCCTTTCGCAAAGGCATAGCCTGCAAAGCTTTCTATTTGCCGCCATATCTCCTCCGTTAAAGTTTCGGGTTTTCCATCTTTGTTACAATTGTCAAAGAATTGCTGTTTTACTTTTAAGAACTCTTCACGTGACCGGAACTTACCAGACATCCCCCGGCGCAGCATATCTGCTTCTCCTAAATTCAATCCGCCAAAATAGTGGGCAACTTTAATAACATCTTCCTGATATACCATAACACCGTAGGTTTCAGGCATAATATCCAGCAGGATTGGATGTGCATCTTTTCGGCGTTCAGGATATCTATAACGCAAAATATATTCACGCATCATCCCCGATTTTGATACACCGGGACGTATCACTGAACTTGCTGCTACCAACCCTAGATAATTATCAACACGCAGCTTTTTAAGTAACATGCGCATCGCAGGAGATTCAACATAAAAGCAACCAATAGCCTTGGCGTTCTTTAATAGATGTTTAATCCGTTCGTCTTCTTTAAATTGTTTAATATTATGAATATCTATAATATTGTTTTTTAGATGGTTATATTTAACTATATCAACTGTTTCTTTAATCTTACCCAGTCCGCGTTGACTCAAAATATCAAACTTATACAGGCCTATATCTTCAGCCACTACCATATCAAATTGCGTGGTTGAAAACCCTTTAGGCGGTAAAAAAGTGGCTGTATAAAAATGTATCGGTTTTTCTGAGATCAAGATCCCTCCGGCGTGGATTCCTAAATAATTAGGGAAACCCTGAATGTATTTACTATACTTCAATACTAATTTTGATAGCCTGTCTAATTCGTTGAAATTGTATTTCTTTCTGGTTAATAGATCCATTTCCGATTTAGGCAAGCCGAATACTTTTCCTAATTCACGAACAGAAGCTCTAAATTTAAAGGTGTTATACACTGCAATCAGCGCCGTGTTTTTAAACCTTTTAAAAATAAATTGGGTGATATCATCACGGTCGGTCCACGAAAAATCAATATCAAAATCTGGCGGGTTTTTGCGGTACAAATTGATAAAACGCTCAAAATACAGGTCCAGCTCTACAGGATCAACATCGGTAATGCGCAATAGATAGGCAACAATACTATTAGCTCCACTACCCCGCCCAACATAAAAATAACCCTTAGTTCGTGCATATTTCAAAATTTTCCAATTGATCAAAAAATAGGATACAAAACCTCTTTCTTTAACAATATGAAGTTCTTTTTTAATACGTGAATAAATAACGTCATCAGGATTTTGATAGCGATAAGACAATCCCTGATAGGTAAGCCTTTCTAATAATCGGTAATCTAAGGCTTCATTATTGGTATAAGAACGTTGATTGTTGGGCGTAGTTTGAGAAAAATCAAAACTGATACGGCATTTTTCCAGCAATTGCTTTGTGTTCTCAATCAATTCAGGATACGCTGCATAGATAGTGCATAATTCATCATGTGAGCGCATTTGATCTGTTTCATTGCCTTGTTCTTCAAGGGACAGCTTGCTTAATAAGGTATTATTATCAATAGCCCGCAATAAACGATGCGTATTAAACCCTTTTTTATTTTGAAAAGAGACGGTTTGCAATATAACCAGCTTATCTCGATTTGCATTCCATGTTGAGAATCTTAATTTATTAAGGTCGCCCGGTTTTACACCCAAATACTCATTAGGTTTTAAATCGTATTTTTTACCATGTACATAAGGATAGATCACAAAAGTATCGTCTAATTGTGCTGCATGATCAGGAACCTTCAATCTATCATCATGTAAAAAAGTAGACAGGTAAGTATTGATATACTGAAACCCTCGATTATTTTTAGCCAATAGTATAAACTGTTGTTGGGCACCATTCCTGAAATCTACCCCCAATACCGGTTTGATGTCATATTTTGACGACAAACGGACAAAATCCAGGCATGCTGAAGTGCTATTGATATCAGTCAGTGCAAAGGTTTGTATTCCTTTATCCTTAGCTAAAGAGAGTAATATTTCAGGCTTTATAGTGCCATATCTCAGACTGTAATATGTATGACAATTGATATACAAAGCAGCAATTATAAATTTTAACAAATTTAGCTATATTTTGTAGCATTTATTGCTTATATTTGTAGCAATATGAAATGAGCCGTATAAAATTTTAATATCACCTCGCTTTTGTATAGCGAATTCCATCTACCCGATGAGAAAAACAGCATAGAACAGATGAAATATATTCATAAAAATATTAAACACTTAAGAAGCTTAAAGAACTTGTCACAAGAGCTTTTTTCTGAAGAGTTAGACTGGACCAGATCTATGGTGAGTTCTTATGAGGAAGGAAGGTCAGAGCCCCCTATTGATAGATTAATTAGCCTCTCTGACTATTTTAATATCCCCATAGATATATTGATCAAAAATGATCTAAGCCTTGCGAAAGACACCTCATTTATTGAAATTGGGAATAAAAGAGTGCTATTCCCTATTACCGTTAATGATAATAATGAAGATCTGATCGAAATTATTCCTACACAGGCCTCTGCAGGTTATCTAAAAGGATATGCAGACCCTGAATATATAGAACAATTACAAAAAATTAAACTGCCTTTTTTACCAACCGGCACACATAGGGCTTTTCCAATAAAAGGCGATTCTATGTTACCTGTAAAAGATGGATCTTTTATAGTTGCCAAATTTATTGAAGACATACAAGATGTAAAAGACGGCAGAACCTATATAGTATTGACCAAAGACGATGGCTTGGTTTATAAAAGGGTATATAATAGAATTAAAGACCGTAAAAGCTTGTTATTGTATTCTGATAATAAAACATATGCCCCTTATGAAGTTAAGATCGAAAATGTGTTAGAATTATGGAGGTTTACCTGCTGTATTAACACCCAAGAATACGATAAAGATGAATTAAAGCTGAGCAGTATCGTTACTATGTTTCAAGAGCTAAAAGTAGAGCTAAAAGCGATTGACAAAACGGTTATTATATAAACTTCTCAGTGTATTTTATACCATTCTTTGCAACTCCTTAATTCTTTTCTCCTTATGAGGCTGTCTGTTTTTTCGTGCAAAATCAGTATGATATTGATGAGCCTCCAGAAATTTTATTTGAACTTTATTCCAATCATTCTTATTTTCAATATTAGAATAGGCTTTCATCTCTTTATATAGTAAATCTCCGATTTTGTAAAAATCAGGCCTCCCCAAATAATCCAGATCAGCGTCGCAGATCATCTTTTCGAGCATATTTTTAGGCTTTTGCGGTACTCGCGTTGATAAAATAAGGCCTTTCACAATTTCAATATGGTCTTTAGAAAACCCATGTTCAAACATCATTTTTTTTGCTATTTCTATACCTCTCAGTTCATGATCATTAATTGAAACTGTATAGCCTATATCGTGCAATAAAACACCTATTCGTAAAAGTATAGCCTCTTGCACATTTATCTTTTCGCGTTTTATATATTGATTAATAACCTTAAGTACATCCAACGTATGATGGACACAATGATAATAAAGATCTTTAGATAATTTTGAATTCAAAATTTCTAAGGCATTTTTTCTAAGTTTGATGTATCCTCTCATCATTTTTAAATGATTAAACTATAACTTTAACAACCATAATACTAATAATAAAACAACAAAAATGAAGCTAAACGCCAGGAATTTAATGGATTTTTGAACATTCTTAAATTTTTCATCAATAATTTTACTCTCAATATAAATTTGTTCACCCAGTTGTTTGAAAAGCTCCTCTTCATTTAAAAATACCTTTAATAATTCTTTGGTATATTGTTCAATACCACCATATGATCGAGCCGCATCCCTAAAGAAAAAAATGTTTTTGTTAAATTTTACTTCTAATCTGGGCATAAAACATTTAATAGAAAAATATATGGAAATTGAGGCACAAATCAACCAAAGACTCACTATAACCACAAATGCGATATCTTTTCCAAAAGTAGCTTGAAGGCCATCTAGCCTGTCAAAAAAAAGGCCCAGAATTATACTTTGGAAAGATAATATGAGCCCAGCTTTCATCTCAGAAGCCCTTATAAGTTTCTCTAGCCTTTCTAATTGTTCCCAAAAATTATTAGGATCATGTCTCATATATAGTAACTTTTTTATTGGTTCTTCTACAATTTTGTAGAAATAAAAATACATAAAATAAAAATAGTAAAATAAATTAAACCTGAATTTTGTTCGAGTCTTGTGATTTATTCGAAGCTTTATCTTTCAAACTATTTACAAAATACATCTTCATCATCCCTTTATTCTTTACTTTTATCTCCCCTCTGTATTCACAGTCAAAAATATCCTTTACAAGAGCATAGCTGTTTTCAGAAATATTGACCTTACCAGATTCTGAATTAGTTTCCATACGCGAGGCTACATTTACCGTATCTCCCCAGATATCATAGGCAAATTTTGTGCTACCGACTACACCGGCTACAACCGGACCAGTATTGATTCCAATACGAATATCAAATATCTTTTCAGCAGCTTCTTTATTGTTTTTAGTCTTATCCACAAATTCAATTATCTCAAAGGCAGCCCTTATCATGTTTGGGGCATGATCTTCGGTTGGGAAGGGTAATCCCCCGGCACACATATAGGCATCACCCATAGTTTTGATCTTTTCTAAGCCGTATTTTTTAATGATCTCATCAAATTTTGAAAAGTAAAACCCAACGGTTTCTACCAGAGCCTCCGGTGATAAATTTTCAGAATATTTTGTAAAGTTCTTAAAATCAGTAAACATAACAGAAACTGATTGAAATTTTTTTGCCTGAACTTTTCCCTTATGAATTAATTCTGCAGCTGCTTTTTTTGGGAGTATATTTAATAATAACTTTTGTGATATGTTCTTCTCTGCTTCTATAATAAGGTTTGCCTTCTTTGAAAATTTATAACGCCTGAAATAACTGATCGCCAATAATAAGATCAAAATAGCAGCTGCGCTGAAAGCAATATTCATAATTTTTTGTTTTTTTGCTTTCATTTCTGTTATTACAGCTTCCTTTTGAAAAACTAAGATCTCATCTTCCTTTTTTTGGATTTCATAATCTGCACGTATATTCGCGATTTGCTTTACAGATTCTAAATTTTTTACGCTATCTCCGTATATCTTATAATTCTTAATATATTTAAGAGAACTAGCCATATCTCCTTCTTTTTCATAGAGCGTGGAAAGCCTAAAATTAGATTCACTTATCAGTTTTTTTAGTCTATATCTTTCAGCTAATTCTAGACTTCTATGTGCATGGCTAATGGCTGTAATAAAATCATTCTCATCTGCATATATATCAGACATGGTTATCAGGTATTCTGAAATTGCATTATAATCTCCTAAGCCCTCTAGTATCTTTATAGATTGATTAAGATTTTCTTTTGCCAAATCATAATTTCCTTTTTCTTTATATACCATTCCAATACTACCTAAATTATAGGCGGTTCCTATTAAAAAATTCTTCTTCTTAAAAATAAGACTGGATTCATTAAAATAAATCAGCGCAGAATCGTATTTCTTCATGTTTACATACCCATCCCCTCCGTTATAGAGTGCTGTAGCAATAGCCGAGGAATCGTTCTCTTTTCTTAAAAGATCAATGGCTTCATTATAATATTTAACTGAATTATCGTATTCTTCCAGATTAGAATAAACATCTGCAATAGCAATATATGATTTACCTAGTTTTAAATCTGAATTTTCTTCTCGAGCAATTCTTCTTGCTTCAAAATGACTTTCCAGTGCTTTTAGGTAATCCCCTTTGTTTCTGAGTGCATCCCCTTTTAGCATTAGGCCATCATATAAATAATTGATAGAATCTAATTCTTGAGCCAAGCCTATCAGTTCTTCACTATACGACAACAGCTTTTCTGGGTCTACAAGACTCAACGCAAGACCCCTAAGTATTATTAATCGATCTTGTTTTGTATAGTTACGAGATAAGTATTCCGATTCAAGGCTATCTGCTTTTTTTTGATTTTGGCAATAAGAATTTATGTGAATAATAAACAAAAAGCCAAGTAATAAAAAAGCTTTCTTATTAAAAATTAATATAGAGAAAGAATTTCTCATCAGGATTAAAAACTTTTAGTGATAAAAAATTATTTTTACTGAATTACTCGAAGTTTTGGGTCAATTTTAAACGTTTCATTTTTTCCATTGTGAAAAACTTTAAACTCAATTAAATATTTCTCTTTGTCTCCTCTAGTCATGTCAAAATTAGATTCTTTATTAACTTTTCCTTTAACCTTTCGAGAAAACAAACAATTACGTCTATCTTTCTTAGTCAATATTTCTGCACCACTTTCATAAACTATTCTTTTAATTTTAACTCTATCTTGTCCAGGCGAGGATGAAGAAACTCCTATCCAGTTGATTTTTTCTCCAAATTTTACGACAGTTGTAAAGTCTTTATTCGAAACCCCTGGTAGTTGTCCAAAATTACTAGTAGAATCTAAATTTTGTTTATTGATACTGTCGGTGTCAACATGAAGTGTAATAGTACGATATGGACCACACGAAATAATACTAAATGACAATAATACAATTGCCATCATAATTGAAAATTGTTTAGTTGTTTTCATAATAGGCGTTTTATGGTGGTAAATATGCTTACCAAGGTTAATTAATTTAAGGATTTCTCTTAAAGTTAAGCAATAGTTTCAAAACAAAATGTCATTTTTGGACCAAATTATAGATATAAATCGCTCATCCTATACATTTTATACATTTAACGGCCTTTCTTCAACTGTTCTTTCTATCATTTTATCTTTCTTGCTATTTACAAAATACATTTTTAATTTTCCTCTATTTTTTGCTTCTATTTCTCCCCTATATTCGCAATCATAATCTTCCTTTATCAAGGCATAAGTATTCTCAGAAATATTAATTTTTCCCGGGTCAGACATTGATTCCATTCGTGAGGCTACATTTACCGTATCTCCCCAGATATCATAGGCAAATTTTGTACTGCCAACCACCCCTGCCACTACCGGACCGGTATTCATGCCAATACGAATATCAAACAACTTTTCAGCAGCATCTTCATTTTTTTTAGTTATATCGACAAATTCAGCGATTTCAAAAGCTGCCAGCAACATTTTGTGGGCATGATCTTCAGTAGGGAATGGTAAGCCCCCGGCACACATATAAGCATCGCCAATAGTTTTGATCTTTTCCAGGCCGTATTTTTTAATGATCTCATCGAATTTTGAAAAATAAAAACTAATGGTTTCAACAAGGACTTCCGGTGATAAGTTTTCAGAATATTTTGTAAAGCCAACAAAATCCGTAAATAATACCGTAACCGCACTGAATTGTTTGGCTTTAACCTTGCCATTTTCTTTTAGTTCATTGGCGGTTTCTTCTGGTAGAATATTCAATAATAATTTTTCAGACCGGTCCTTTTCCTCTTCAATAATCTGTTTGGTCTTTTGTATGAATTTATTACGTCTGTATAGGCCCAATGCAAGGAGTAATATCAGTCCTGCAATAATAAACGAGATATACTTCACTATTTTTTGTCTCTTTTCATTTAATTCAAGAATCTCAGACTCTTTTTCTAACAAGCCTATTTGATCTTCCTTCTTTTCTAAATCAAAATCAAACTGTAAACCTCTGATCTTATCATTCGTTGCCAAATTAAATAAGGAGTCTTTCTGTGCTATATATTGGGTTTGATATTTAAATGCATTAGTAAAATCACCTTTTCCCTCATATACACTAGACATTCCTTCATAAATATCACGCAATTCAAATTCCGTATCTATTTCTTTGGCAAGTATTTCCGCTTCTAAATAAGTATTTAAAGCTGTATTTAAATTATAACTTTGATATACATTCCCTAACGCTATTAAAGCTTGCAACATTTGTAGTTTTTGGTTGGTTTCTTTGGCGGTTTGGTAAGCTAAATTTAAAAAATTAACTGCCTTTTCTTTATCACCCTTTTTTGATTCAATTTTACCTAACCCTCGAAGATTTTCTGAGTACATTGGTGTATTTTGAGTAATAGGAATTGCATCCGTATAGAATTTCAAAGCATCGTCGTACTTTCCTTGATTAAAAAAGATTTCACCTACTCCGAATAAATATGCTGTTGATAACCTGGGATTATTTAAGGTTGGAAGATATTGCTCAATTTGATCATAAAAAGTTAAGGCCTTGTCATAATCTCTCGGATTATCTCCATAGACTCCTCCAATATTAACAAGGGCTGTAGTAATACGAAGAGTGTCTTTTAATTTTTCTGATATACCTAAGGAACGTAAATAATATCCGATTGCCTTAGTATTACTTCCTTGGCTATAATAAATCGCGCCTAAATTATTAACCATATTGGCGATTCCCAGAGTATCTTTAATACTTTCAAAAGTTTTAAGAGATTCTGTCCAATTATCTAGAACCTGCATATAATTTCCCTGGTAATATTCGGCTAAGCCTATACTCTTTTGGGCATAGGCCTTTCCCTTCATATAACCCAATTGACCTGCTAATTCATTGGCCTGTTTTGAAAAGACCAGGGAACCTGCAATATCTTCATTATTCAAAACCTCTATGCTCAGGGCATTGAGGGTTTTGACCAAGCTAGTATCCTTTTTTGAAGATTCGACAATTTGTTTTAGGCTGTCAATTTTACTCGTTTGACCAAAGGTATGCAACGAGATCAAGCAAAACAGCCCTATTAAAATTCTTCTATTTAATATCTTCCAAATCATATAACTACCAAAAATCTAATTCTTAACAATATTATAGATCCTTACATCATTCTTGAGGATGATCCTTACTATATAAATACCTGCGGGGTAAGACCTCATGTCAATTTTAATCTCTTTTTTCTTCTTTTTTAATTTTTTATATTTATACAAATTGCCATACATATCATAAACAGATATATCACCTTTTTTAGATTTTTTATTCTCTATGGTTAAGATAGTATGCACCGGATTAGGGTACAGTTTAAATTTACCATCTTCTTCATAGTTGGTCTCATCATCGTCATCATCATCGTCATCATCATCATCGTCGTCATCATCATCGTCACATCGACCCAAACTGTCTCCATGATCTAAGTGCGCCTGTATTGCGTTTTCACTTACACAAATGGTATGGCCATTATGGCAAATATTTACTTTCCTGTTGCCGTTATGATCATCATCATCGTCGTCATCGTCGTCGTCATCACAATATTCAAACGGTTCAGTTATAGTTAATTTTGCATCTACTTCATATTCGATCAAATAGTTAAGCGGATCTGTTATTTTAATATTAAACACGCCAACATCACCTATTTCATATTCATGCCCGTTGGCATCGATAAACTTATAAGGGATGCCCTCAGAGAAAACTGTTTCTGCTGTTTCATCAAATACAAAACCGGTAATCTCGGCCTGAATAACAGAAAGATCAACAGGTTCGCCTTTATCAATACTGATATCACTTATACTGACGCTCAATGTTGCCGAGTTAATGGTAATTCTTCCGGCATCATAGAAATTATTGAAATTGGCTGCTATTGAATTTAGGAATCCACCTGGAAAATGATAATGGTCTTCACCGTTTGTTACTCCTAACCCAGTAATTAAATTCATAGAATAGAATTTAGAAATTGTGCGGTCTTCAGTATCAGTTGGCGCATCTTCGGCATCTATTAGTGCAAAAATTTGAGAATAATCTCTTTCGTCGTCATCTCCTCCTAATCCACTTGAATTAACTACTGCAGTAAATCTATTCTCAAGTGACATATCCACTAAATTACTCAACAAATCTTCACTATTCACGACGGCTGTAAATCTATTAAGTAAAGTATTGACAACAGCTGTAAAGCGATTCGTGGTGCCATTTTCAACTTCATCTAAATAATCTGTAAAATGCTCAACATCAAGATTTATTAGGTTCATCCCATTGACAACAGCTGTAAAGCGATTTTGAATAGTTCGATCTGTAGCTATCCAGCTACCTCCATTTAATAAATTCAGTATGTCATAATTATTTACGACCGCTGTAAATCTGTTGATCAATGCCAAAGTATTGTCTGGATAAAAATCAGTTTGATGTGCCGTTTCAATTGTTTGTAAAAAAGCAGCATTGTCAGAGATACCATTAGGGTTATACTCGTAGTTTAAATTGGTCACCACAGCCTCACCATAGGTATAGGTGGCATCTTCAGGTGTAATAAGCAGGTCTCTTTTTGTAATGGCTAGGATGCCATTAACAAAATTTACCTGGAATAATTCAAGCTGCTCGTCGGTCAAAGGGGTTTCAAATCCAGGCGTGATAATATAATTGTTAACATCCGGAAATGGAAAAACTGCAGGGCTTGTAAATACTATTGGTGGCAGCCCAAGGGATTCAAAGGTTACTCCATCTTCAAGGCCTTCTACAGAAAAACTCATTTCTACATCATCGCCAAACAGCACATCCACATCATCTGCTTTTACATTAAGGGCAATTTTACCATCAAAAAAGAAGATTGGGTCAGAATCGCCTCCGTCAGTACCTCCGGGGCTAATGCCAGTTGTGGTTACTATTAATGGAGGATTACCAACAAAGGGCTCTATGTTTGCAGTAATTTCAGTATCACTAACAAGTACGGCTTCAATTTCAACTCCATTAAATAAAACCTTGAAAGCGGGTACATCTTCGCCTCCGACACTTACGGTTTCTGACTCCGGAAAGAACTTCCCAACAATAGTAACTTCAAAGGAATCAGCACTTGGCACCTTCCCTTCTTCAGGTACTAGCTGTATTAGCTTGGCAGTTTGTGTTGCTATTTGTTTAAATGCATTATTCGCATCAATTAAACCTGCACCGGCCAATTCAACCTGCCCGAATAATACTGCCGTTTGTTTAAATAGATCTAAATCAGGAATAGGAAGGCCATCAGGATACCAGGAAGCCTTAGCAGCTTGTAATAAGGCCATAGCTCCGGCTACATGCGGAGCAGCGGCTGAAGTTCCGAAAAAATTAGTAAAACCATCATCATCGATATCTTGCCCAATTGAATTCACATTGGTATTTACGCCGTCTGGCGCTGAAAGATCAACCTTGGTGGAACTAAGGTCGTCAGATAAATTACCAGCCTTTGAAGAAAATACTTGAGATGTAGGATTTAGAGCGACCCGATAATCAACCGCTCCTACCGTAATGGCATCAGGGGTCATGGCATGGCCGCTAACTGTTGGGGCACCGGCATATTCTAAAAATTCTAAACCGGCAGACCTGAATGCAATGAATCTAAAAGGTAAATCCGGACTTGGGTTGGTACTCGCATTGGTGATCATAATATTGGCCTCACCAGTTCCGGTAGCCTGAAAGAACATTATTTCTGTTGGGTCTCCCTGGTCATTGACCCTGTTATTCCCTACAATCAGGCGGCCCTCTTCATCAACCAAATAAAAATCGAGATCATCAGCAGCCCCTGAACTATTTTCTTGTGAAGCAAGATCTTCATCCCACTGAAGGACAAGCATATAAACGCCTGGAACAACCGAGATCTTCTGAATTATATCTTGGGACCCATCAGGATTGGAACCGAACACATGTGCTTTTTGAGAACTGCCTTCAGGAAGGAAATTCGTTTGGGGAACGTCTGTTGAAGCATTGAATTTACTTTGATACCCGTTGTCTGAAAAATTACCCGCAGAGGTAATGTATGAATTTCCAGGTATACTTGTAAAATCTTCTATGGCTTGTGCAATTTTTCCTTGGCCGAAAAAGGGTTCGGCCGGAAAGGTAATATCATCAACAATCACTGTACAACCCGCATCTTGTAATGCTTTCAAGCCAAGTTCAAAATCTCTAGGAGATATTACTCCTGTATGAAATGCCAGGTCGGCCCCTGGTGCAACATCATGCACGATCTGCAGCATGGCTCTGCCTTCATCAAAGCCTTCGCCAAAGGGAAATTCTTTTAAAACTTCTACCTCGCTCAAATAACCATTAGGGTTTAAAAGCCCTGGCAAGTCACCATTTTCAACATCGATTTCAGCTTTTGATTTTCCCGTAAACGGTTGCGTATTATAACTGTCAGATAGCACTCCAATTTTGATACCTGCCCCATCAACAGGAGCAACCTCGCCATCCCTGATAATTCTAAAAGAATCACGTACTAGATCAGATCTTTGGGCGCCATCACCTTGTGATGTTACAATTCCTGCATTATTAACAGTAGGGCTCAACACCCTTACAAAGTTAATGATATTTGAAACTGGTATAATATTTAGATCGAGTAAACTGCTTATGGGGAAATAAACATCAATAGTAGACAGGCTGTCAGCAGCAATTTGAGCGGGAGAAATAATAAAATCAGTTAAGCTAGGGTTAGTATTATATTGTAAGTCATAATTATTTTGAAGCAAGCTTAAAACTGCTTGCAATTGACCTGCCTTGGGAATCACTTCTACCAATACTTTGTTGGCCTTTATCTGATATATCAAAGGTGACGGCATCGTACCGGCATTGCCTGCCGCTAAAGCATTAAGATCCAAGCCAAGAACAGCCTCAGCCTCAGTCTTTCCATCTCCCTGATCATATAAAGGAAAGATGATACCTCCTTTTTCTCCCGCACAATTACCACTGGAAATAGACGCTGTTATCGTTTGTGAATTTTCATTTGGGTCAATTATTGTCCATTTGACATCTTCGCCGTTCATAAATTGTCTGGTAAAAGCATTATCAACTGTACCTACTTTAAACCTTGTTATTCCAATATTGGGTTGAGTATCATTCCCAGTATTGTAATCAATAAAACTATATTCTTGATCTAAAATTATTTCTGTCTCATTAGGATTGATATATCCAAAAGTTGCACTATAAAGGTCATTACCGAGATCTTTTATACAAACTGTAAGTTCAATTGGTTCAACAACAATATCAACATCAGCAACAATAGCACTTACTAAGAATGAATCACCATTTTCTTCATCAATATATGGATCAGGTGAATAAATACTTACAGTTATATTATTAACATCTCCAGGAACATTCTCTAAGATATACTCACCTAAAAAGAACGAATTCCCAAAATTATAGGTTGTTTCTTCAACATGTTTAACTACTGATCCGGCAGTAATGTTTATAACGGCGTTCCGAGGTCCCGTATCCAATTCCGTTATTGGAATCTTTATGGTTACATTACGTGGTGCGACAGCGGTTTCTATCGGAATATTATATACATATGGATCATTAGAGCTATTACGATAGAAGAAAACCACCTCAGGGGTAGTACTGCTTATAAAACTTTTATAGGTGGCGTTGGGCACATTTCGATAAATGTATGCATAAAATGAATGCACTTTATTTTTTATTTCTGAGTTAATTGATGCATTTAGACCACCGTTATCGAAAGAATTAAAAGTTGCGTCCCAATAACCTATAGTTTGGCTAAAAGTTCTTGAAACAGGCTTTACTGTTATATCTGTTCTCCAGGTTGAGGTTGGGACTTCATTTGCATCATCAAATTGAACATATGATATATCTGGCAGACCAGAACCTTTATAAATGGTGGCTACATCTACATGATCAATTGTGTTAATATCTGTTATGGGCAAATTTGAGAAGGTTTGGCCCTTTACACCTTTGCCAATTAGTTCAATAACTTGAGCGTTCGCTACGCTAAATATACCTATAGCAATAACAAATAATAGTAACTTTTTTTTCAATAAAATAGCAAAATCATTCTTAAAATTGTAAAAATATTCCATAGCAGTAGAAGTTTAGGGGCTTTAAAAATAAAAAATTCATAATAAACAGTGTAATACTATTTATTTCTAAAAACAATTACAAGCTATTTAGGACGAAGGGGGGCGTTTAATGTCCGAAGGTGCTTAATTATTTATCGAACGGAATATTAATGGGGAAAATTAAAGAAATGAAGTTGTTGTATTATTGTACAGAAAGTATCAATATAATCATTACAATATTGATAAGACTTTCAAGCTCAAAAAATGGGTTGAAAGCAATTGGGAAAATTATTTATATATCAATTATAATTTTATTAAATATTAATATTTAATTTTTCTGGTTCTTATAAGGTAATAAATTTTTTAGGTAAAATAATTTAATTCTAAAACAGCATCTTTGATCAGGGCCACTCTTAATGATAGATAATGATCACTTTTTAATTGCTCTTACCACAACAAAAGAACCTTCACCTACCCCAGCCTTTGGAATCTGTACTGCATCTATTTCATCTAACTCACCAAATAATGTTTGAATAAACTCTAAGTTCTTAAATCCTGCCTCTTTGAGTAATTTAGTAATGTGATCAACAGTATAGAAAGTTGCATATCGAAAGAAAGTACTCTGCTGGCGTTTTTCCTGATACCCCTTGCCTATTTTTTGATCCTTATCTATAAAGCCAATAATGATACTTCCTTTTGACTTTAAAACCCTGTGTGCTTCTTTAAGAGCCTCTTTGATATTACTAAAATGGCATATTGTCACATATAAGACAAAATCGAATTGTAAATCTTTATAAGGCATATTTTCAGCTGTGCCCGAGATTACTTCAACACCCCTTTTTACGGCTATATCTGCCATTTCTGAAGAAGGTTCAATCCCTTCTTTAATACCTAAAGGTTTGGCAAACCTTCCTGTACCAAGGCCTACTTCAATGCCACGTATGTTTTCAGGCAATTTTAATAGCTGCTCTCTGATGGCGGCGATCTCAGAATTATATACAATTGGGTATTTTTCGTACCAAGCCTCGTAGGCTTCAACATGCTCGCTAAATACATCTGTTTTTATCATAAGTTATAGAATTTAATAATTAATTAATAAGATATATATTATATTATTTTTATACAATGATGAATATCATGCATACACATATTTTCAGAAAATTATTATAGCAAATTATGAATTGACTCCTTAATTATCAGTAATTTTTTCCAACTCATAACTGGTTCCATTATTAGAAAAGTATAGTTCAACAAATAATGAGGTAATTCTAAAAGAACCCCTGTAAGTTTCGGTCAACCTTTTAGAAATACCTCATCAAATTCAAACATAAACTAACAAAAAACTAATCATCTAAAATACCAAAACTCACTTTTGTGGCGACGCGAAATTCTTCGATCTTGTTGTTCTTTACAGTCACTTGCATATCTTGCATATACACTGACTTGATGTTTTTTACTGATTTTGATGCATCATTGATGACATTTTGAACAGCATCCTCAAAACTAACGGTTGAGTTTCCCAATACTTCAATTACTTTAATTACAGCCATAATTTATCTTTTAATTATTTATATGTATCTAAAATAAAATATATTATTTGCTAATGCAATGATATAAATCAGGATACTGATATTTTGTATAAAAATTTGTTTTGAAATCAGGACAAAAAACTGGAATAATAAAAAATATAAATGGCAATAATAAAACTGCCCAAAGAAGCCACAGCAGCATTGGATATGCCATTGTACTTTCTTTTAGTTTAGGGTTTAATGCATGTGCAATTAATCCATGAATACCTGTGCTTAATAATAAAATATGATATTATGATTAAAAATAACTTAGTATGACCCTTCCTTAATCATGTAAAGATAAGCTCCCAATCCTATTGATATTGCAATCAATATTCTCTATATTCTTCTTTCCAAAGTATTAATAGCTAATTAATTCATACGTTTTTTTGTTAAAACTCATGAGTGGCATCATACCATAAGATTCCATTCTTTTAACCAGATCACGATGGGTAATACTATCCATTAATCCCTTTTTCTTTCTTTCCATCATCGCCACCAGATCTGCATTAACATTTCCCAAATATATTCTAAGAGAATCAAATATGTTTTCAGAAAATATTACTTCGAATTCGATTTTATTATATTCTATTTTCTGCTTAAGCTCCTCTTTAAACCATTCCATTTGCGTGATTCCATCATACTCCTCTTTGGTTGTAATATGCACCACCTTTATTAAAGCTTCAAATGGCCTGGCAATTTCAGTTAAATTCGCTATTGCAGATATATCCTCTTCTAAAAAGTCTGAGGCATAAACAATTGTTTCTAGCTGTCTGTGAGAGGCTTCTGCAGGTATTGCCAAAACAGGGCAAGGTGATTTTTCAATCAGATGTTTCGTAGTATTTCCCATTATAAATTCTTTGAACATATTTACTCCTTTCATCCCTGTAATTATCATAGAAGCATCCAATTCAGTTGCACGTGAAATAATACTATTTACTACAGATATATCTTCGATAGCTTCTGTACTTATATTTGTCGTATCAAAATCTTCTCCTAAATGTTCTTTGCAGAATTTAAGCAGCTTGGAATTATGTATTTTATACGCATTAGCCTCTAGATGAGGCACAGGTTCAAGCACTTTTGTGTTAATAACAGTAGGGTAATCAAAAACATGGATCACCTTTAAATGTGCTCCCAACTTAGCGCTTATTGATTCTGCATATTTCAATGCGGCCACTGCATTTTCTGAGTAATCTGTAGCATGTACGATAGTTTTCATCATGATTTCTGCAATTTTATATTCTAACAATTAAAGGTATAAAACCCAAAAGTTGATTCACATGATTTTCATCATGTTTGGCGAATGTCTCTAAATAAACTTTTTTTAAATTTACTATAGAAGTAAAAGTCCAGATCCAATTATATGTCTGAAAATATTAGACAAAGTTCAATACTAATCAGCATGGCTTGACCCTAGAGTATGAACTTCTATTTCTTTATAGCTATCATTCTTATTAATATCAATCACTTTAAAACCGACAATATCACCATCATCGAAATTACCGAGGATTTCTTTTTTTTCTATTAAAAGTCTAAATTCGTTGGGCCTATTGGTCTTTTCTACTTTTACTATTTCAGTTGTTTTGTCAGAATTTAGATCTATGGTAGTAGAGAAAATGAAATCTTGTGCATTAAGTGTTTTAAATCCTAAAATTCCAACAAATAAAATTAAGGTTAGGTTCTTTATTTTATGTTTTTTTGCAATGCATTAACCTTACATTTCCATAGTTTGATAATCATCAGGGATCGAGAAGCTTCCCTCTACGGGAGTCCAGGCTTCAATATTTTTCAACTCCATTTCGTTTGTACCTGAAGCATCCATATGGTTGATGATCTTTACCGGGAAATTGTATTTTTCAGAAACCCATACCGTGAACATTTTTTGCTTTGCTTCTACATATTCTTCGCTTTTATCATTCCGCAATTCAAATTTATCGCATATAATTCCATTAATGGTTTCTTTATCAAGATCAACTTTTTGACCTTTTTTCTGGTAATATTCATATGATTTTACCGGGTCATTACCCATCGCCATGGGGCTCCCGATCTTACTTTTCATTGCCATTTTTTGTTGTGGCATCAATATATAAACCAGATCACTACCTTGTTTTGAAATGACGATACCTTCTTGTCCGTCTGCGTTAAACTCATACCTATATTTACCCTCATACGAATAAATCTTCATTTCTCGTTGTTGGTTATTTGCTGTGAAAATCATGATTGCTTTAAATTGACAAAACCCATTCATGCTTATAAGTAGGAAAAGAATAACCAGAGTTTTGAAATATTGTATTTTCATGGTTTCTTTTTTTATTGGCTTACAATTTTTACAAACTCTACCCTTCTATTATTGGCTTTGCCTTCAGGAGTGTCATTGGTGTCCATAGGTTTACTCTCTCCAAAGCCTTTAGAAACTAACCTGTCTTTAGCAATTCCCAAAGATACCAGCTGTTTTAATACAGCCTGAGCACGGTCTTCTGATAGTCGTTGGTTTAATTCATTATCGCCGTCACTATCCGTATGACCTTCAATACTGAAACTTACATCGGAGTGCTCTGATAACAGATCATAAATATTATTGATCACACCCATTGATTCGGGCTTAATCGTAGCTTTGTTTACGTCAAAACGGATTCCGTTAGTTACAATTTTACCATCCTGCAAAAACTTGTCGTAGTATTTAACTCCGCCCTCTGCTATCCTTAAATTTTTTACATAATAATGACCTTCGTTTAAGGTTCCGAAAATATAAGTATATAGGGTAATTCCTTTAGGGTTAAAATCCATTCGTGGAATATTAACTAACCTTGTTTCATCAATATAACCCTTCAGTTTACCATTGGTATATGCAATGGCAATATGAACCCATCTCCTTTCAGGTAGTGTTTTGTCAGGGATTTTGCTAAAATTATTTGCCCATCCCATCTCATCATGACTTATTTTAAAGGATGTGTATCCCGTTGGGCTCTCTGATTTTTGATTTTTTCTATCATAAAGGTGAACTTGAAAGGTACCGGTTCCACAATATAGATCAAATTCAATAGTAAATACTTCAGGAAGGTAATCCTTTTCCGGGTTTTTGAGATAGGGAATAATTCCCGGGCTTCCGGCCCTAAACATAATTACATTGTCACCTCCTAGTTGAGCTATTTCAACATTTCCTTGTTTCAAATCCCATCGAGATGGGAATTCGCCGTTTTCTTCACCTTTGAGGTTATCCTCAAAAATTACTTTGTCGCCTGGTACAAAATCGTATTTTGACCAGTTTAGCGTTAACTTTGATACTTCTGGTTGCTGTTGCTGTCTTTCATCTTTCGGAAGTTCACTTTTTTTCTTGCTTGCCTCTTTTTCTCGCTGTATACTATCAGCTTTTTTCTTCGCCAATTCTTTTTCTGCCTCCTCAAAACCTTTATCGATGGTTTTATCGATCTTTTGGTCTGCCTTTTGTTCAGCTTTCCTTTTTACTTTTTTTGTAATTTTTTTTAAAATTTGAGCTTCCGCAGGAGCCGAAACCTGGAGAAATAACCCAATCATGGCGAATAACATTATTTTTTTCATGACAATACATTTTTAATTAAGTTAAATATTGAAGAATCTCTTAAAAGTATAAACACAAAAAATAATACGCAATGATATAAATCAGGGCATAAATATTTTTTTTAAAAAAGTGGGTGGTACATGACCAAGATCATTGCATGTGTATTTAATTATTAATTATTTTATAAATGATTAAACAATAAATAACTACGCTATGAGATCACTATTAATTTTACTGATTGCATTTTTAATACCATTACTTACAATTTCACAAAATAATAGTGGGGCGGATAATTGTGAAAAAACTAGATTAGGTGTTTCTTTTAATGATTTAGGAGATATAGTACTGGATCATTTAAATGAAAAATATGGAACAAAATCTCTAGATGCATGGCTGGATGATATAGATGATAGAGTTGTTCAAACATTACAAAATAATTCCCCTGAATTAGATGTGTTTTCAAGGAGAAAAAACAAAAGTAAAGATCCACATTATATATTTACCTATGGCCTCCACCTGAATATCATTGAAACGGATTTAATAATACCATCAGAAGCAAATACCTATATCGATCCAGATTTGGGTTGGGAGGTAACGGAGTATTCTGATCCAGTTTATGAAGAGGAGACGGCTTTTTGGAATTACGGTTCTTTAATGATTAATTCACCTTGTATCCCTAATTACAGAGCCATACTTGCTGTTGATTTTGTAAAAGATCTAGAGTTGGATGGAGCTATTACTGGGCTATCTCAAAGATTTTGGCGTATTACAAATCTAATTGAAGAAAGCGAGGAAGAACGACCTGTTCCTGCCAAAGGACCTGTGATAGAGATTGATTATGAAAAAGAATATTTGTCGATTCTAGAGAAGGAAGATCGGGAAATGGAAGTTAAAGTAAAGGTCAAAAATTGTAAAGGAGCGTATTTATATTCAGACGTCGAAAGTCAACCCGTATACTTCCCAAAAGACGTAAACCGATGCGAGTTTAGTCATGTGGTGGATTGCGAAGATCGTGGTATGTATGGGAATAGTTATGTAATTTTAACTAATAAGCAATACGAAGCCAAGGGTAAATACAAAGTAATAGAAGGACTAGAAGCGAGTAATGAAAAAGTCAATCTTGGCAGTTGTGGTATCGGATCCAACTCTGAAGTTTACAAAGAAGGAGAATTGATCATTCGCGGATTAGAAATAAAGGTAAAGCCCAACAGAAGACAAATATTTTGCGATGAAAGAACAGAAATAAAGCTGACGTTTAATGAAACCGATCCGGATGGAAATAACTACCCGGTAGAAGGAAAAGACCTTAACGTAAAGATAAATGGTCTTATTAATGGTACTATTAAAGCCAAAGATGGTTATACAACCGATGAAAACGGAGAGGTTATACTCAATTATAAAGCTGGTGACGATGATAAAAAGATTTCTATTACTGCAAGCTACCAACCCGTTGATTACCCGGATAAAGCAGACGGTAAAGCAAGTGTTACGGTAAAACCATTGGAATATGATGCCACGTTAACATTGAAAAAGAAGTTTGTGAAACGGGTGACCTTTAATAAAGAAGAAAGTAAAACGGGTGATGATTGTAATACAAATACAAAGAAAAAACGTCAATTTAATGAAACTATTGAGTCAACGATTTACGTAACTCTTAAACTGATAGAATCCACTGATATGCCAATGTATAATCAAAGATGGGAGTATTACGAGCCAATTAATGTTGACCTGTCCACCTTTAATCTTTTCTCTAACGATAATCGCTTAGATTTCAGTAATTCAACAGGCTACGATTGTGCCAGTGGAGGATATGAGACTACAACGACCACGAAAAAACAGATAAGAAAAAAGGAAATTGAAGGAAAGGGTCAAATTACAACAGTTCCATGGATTGTCACATTTGATAACGAAACCGGAAAAGCACTAAAGATCATTCCAGCAGGTTATGGGGTGGCATATGAATATGATGAAACAGAAAAGTTCCATACATCTACTTGGTCAAAAGATGACAAATCCGAAGATTCAGGAAGTGATACAAAAACAAGCACAAGAACTTTTGGTGTGGGCCCCGTTGAAGATCCAAAACCTGATCCTACGGCAAAATCAAGTGGACAGTGGATTCAAGATTATATAAAAAAAAATATAGGTGATATACCTCCTGAAATTGCAGCTCAGATTCCAAAAACGGACCCAAAAGAGGCACAAAATGATATCAATCCAGATGTTATTGTTCAGTTTGGCGATGGTAAAAAGTATTTCGGTGGAAATGGAAGGAAATCTATAACAACTCCTAATCCATATGGATTTGAGCAAATAGAACAGGTCTATACCTGGCAAATGACACGAAGAAGAAAGGACCAATAAAAGAATCATAACTTTTAAACGTTCCTGTCATAATCAATCGGAGATGTAGTTCATGCTGTTCTATTACATACAAAAAACGTTTTCGTTAAATTAGTCGTCCAAAATGCACTATATTAAAGAAGCTTTTGTAATTTTCGCTTTTTAAATAATAACTATGCACAAACAACCAAAATTGACAAGGTTTAATGAAAATGTATTGGCTAAATACCAAATATACAATAGTATTTTTATGACCTTACCTTTTGATGCTATTGGTAAAACAGGGGTTCTATTACCCCTTTTTCATGAGATTTGTAAAAATGGCTTCAAAAACAAAAAGAATCCATCTCAGATTGTAGATTTATTTTTTAAAACCTATCAGGAAAATCCTTCTGAAGAAGATAAAATAAATTTACTCTTCAAATTTATACAATATATTGAACGTCAGGTAGTTTTGTTTGATGCCATAGAAGATGCGGCATTCCCGGTAGTAAACAATATGGATGGTGTTGGTACGCTTCGTAACAGTAAAGAAACTGCTAACCTTGAAAATAAGAAAGAGGCTCTAAAACAGCATCTGGAAAATTTTAAGGTTCGTGTTGTTCTAACCGCACACCCAACACAGTTCTACCCCGGCACTGTTTTAGGTATAATTACTGATTTGACTGAAGCCATAGAAAATAATGACCTCTTATTGATCAATCAATTATTGGCGCAACTGGGTAAAACACCATTTTTTAAACACGAAAAGCCTTCTCCTTATGATGAAGCTGTAAGCTTAATTTGGTATTTAGAAAATGTGTTTTATTATTCGGCCTCAAAAGTATATGGCTATATACAAAGTAATATTTTTAATAATCAACAAATTGATAATGAGATTATTAATTTAGGGTTTTGGCCAGGTGGTGATCGTGATGGTAACCCCTTTGTTACAACAGAGATCACTTTAAAGGTTGCTAAAAGACTAAAGCAATCCATTCTTAAAAATTATTATAAAGACATTCGTATATTAAAAAGGCGTTTGACTTTTAATCGAGTTGAACAATTGATTTCTGAATTAGAAAAAATGTTATTTGAAAATAGTGTTTCTGCAGAAATGAATACTTTGATCCCATTAGATAAGTTCATAGAAAAATTACAACAGATCAAAGAAATTCTCATCACCAAACATCAATCATTATTCTTAGACGATGTAGATGAATTCATCAATAAAGTGTCCTTGTTTGGATACCATTTTGCAAGCTTGGATATACGACAAGATAGCAGGGTGCATCACAACGTATTTAGCGAAATTGTAAAAACCTTATTAAAGAATAATAGTACAACATTCCCATCTAACTATCTAGATTTGAGCGAAGATGAACAAATTGGTATCCTTTCTAATGTTGAAGAAAATATTGATTTGTCACTTTTCAAAGACGAGATGGTTTCGAAAACTTTGGGTTCAATTCATGCCATTAAAACAATTCAACAAAATAACGGTGAACGAGGTGCTAACAGATACATCATCAGTAATAATCAGAGTGCAGTAAATGTGATGGAAACATTCGCCATGTTCAATTTATGTGGTTATGCGCATGATATTAAGGTTGATATTATCCCTTTGTTTGAAACCGTTGATGATCTAATGAATGCAGGAAAGGTAATGGAACAACTTTATACCAATAAAGCCTATAAAAAACATCTTAAACAAAGAAATAATAAACAGACCGTTATGCTCGGTTTTTCTGATGGAACTAAAGATGGAGGATATTTAATGGCAAACTGGTCCATTTTTAAAGCAAAAGAAAATTTAACTGAAATTTCGAGAAAATTTGATATAAAAGTTGTCTTTTTTGATGGTCGTGGAGGACCACCTGCACGAGGAGGAGGAAAAACACATCAGTTCTATGCGTCTCTGGGCCCTACCATTGAAGACGAAGAAATACAATTAACGGTTCAAGGTCAAACGATTAGTTCAAATTTTGGAACTCTTGATTCATCACAATATAATATAGAACAACTGCTTAGCGCTGGTATCTCAAATGAATTGTTTAGCAATACGAACAATATCATGACCTTTAACAATACCGCAATTATGAATGATTTGGCAACTACGAGTTATGAAGCATATGTTGATTTTAAAAACCATCCTCAGTTTTTACCCTATCTAGAGAGAATGAGTACATTGAAATATTATGCTAAGACTAATATTGGTAGTAGACCATCAAAGCGTTCAAAATCAAAAGAATTAAATTTTTCTGACCTGAGGGCCATTCCTTTTGTGGG
>RCNF010000161.1_pt1 | contig 30898 bp, 25 predicted proteins | sample 2041311 | NCBI WGS metagenome assembly RCNF01 (sample SAMN09708228, study PRJNA481090) | Marine sediment metagenome, whole genome shotgun sequencing project. | biome: marine sediment; feature: ocean; material: sediment; isolation source: Sewage treatment plant 2 marine sediment (STP2) ...
GGCGGGTCGCGACGGCCGTAGGCCGTCAGCAACTCCCCTGCTCCTCCGCGAGGTCGCTACCTCAATCCACTCGGGAATCCATCCGGGGGATGGTTGTACTCGACCCCCGATTCGCCCTTGACGACGTTGCCCATCGGGAAACCCGGGCAACCCGCTTCACGGAGGCTTCGCATCACCTTTTCGAGATGCTTCGGCGGCACCACGAGCACCATGCCGACTCCGAGGTTGAAGGTCCGCCACATGTCGTCCTCGGGCACCTGTCCCTTTTCCGCCAGTAGGCGGAAGACCGGAGGAATTTCCCAGGCCCCAACCTTGATGACGGTCCGCAGGCCGTCAGGGACGACGCGGGGAAGATTATCCGTGAGCCCACCGCCGGTGATGTGGGCGAGCGCGTGCACCCACCCCTGTTCGAGCAGCGGCCACACCGGTTCGAGGTAGCAGCGGTGGATCAGCAACAGCTCCTCCCCCACCGTGCGCCCCAGGGCCCTGACGGTGTCGCCGACGCCGAGCTCGAGGGTCTCGAAAAAAACCTTGCGGGCCAGCGAATAGCCGTTGGTGTGAAGACCGGTGGAGGGCAGGCCCACCAGGACGTCGCCGTCGCGCACCGCCGAACCGTCGAGGATCTTCTTGCGGTCGACGATCCCAACGATGAAACCGGCCAGATCGTACTCGCCATCGTCGTAGAAACCGGGCATCTCGGCAGTCTCACCGCCGAGCAGCGCCATTCGAAGCTCCGAGCACGCGGCGGCAACGCCGCCGATGACATCGGCCACGGTGTCGGGCTCGAGCCGGCCGGTCGCCAGATAGTCGAGAAAAAAGAGCGGCCGCGCCCCCTGCACCAGGATGTCGTTGACGCAGTGGTTGACCAGATCGCGCCCGACCGTCGAGTGACGACCGGTGGCAAAGGCCACCATGAGCTTTGTCCCGACGCCATCGGCCGAGGACACCAGCACCGGCTCTTTGAGGCCCTTCATCGGCACCCTGAACAACCCGCCGAAGGCGCCCTGGTCCGACAGCACCTCGGGGGTGTAGGTCTTGCGCACCATCTTTTTGACCTGGGCCAGCGCCCGATCCTGGGCGTCGATGTCGACCCCCGCATCTCGGTATGTGGTCATGTGTTCCCCGTTCCTTTCCCCGTACCCGTTCCCGTCTCCGTTCCCGTCCCCGACGGAAACCGTCCACGTGGACGCAAACATCGCTTCAGCGGTACGACAATATCGGGCAGTCCGTCCTCAGGCAAGGGGTCGGGTCCCTCGATTTTTCGGGAAAGAGTTCGGGGACGGGAACGGGGACGGGGACGGGGACAACGCGAAAGTGGCGCAACCCACCCATCCCTGATACAACCTCTCCATGACGCTGATCCGCCGATTCCGCACCTTCGCACTGCCCCCGACAACCCACTCCACCCTGCTGCACACGGCCAAGGACTCCGTCGGAGATGCAGTCTCCGATGTGGCGATGGAGCAGTGCTATTACATCGACGCGGCCATCGACCCGAGCCCCGACGATCTGCGCGTTCTCGACTGGTTGTTGGCAGAGACCTTCGAGCCGCAGAACTACGGCGACACCAGTTTTTTTGACGGCCACGACGGCACGATCCTCGAGGTCGGCCCGCGGATGACCTTTACCACGGCCTGGTCGACCAACGCGGTCTCGATCTGCCGGGCGTGCGGCATCGATGCGGTGCGCCGGATCGAACGCTCGCGCCGCTACGTCCTGCGCACGACATCGCCGGTCTCCGAAGAAGCGCAAACAGCGTTCCTCGCCGGCCTCCACGACCGCATGACCGAGTGCCCCTACCCGCACCCGCTCACCGATTTTTCCTCCGGCATCACCCCCGAACCGGTGGCGACCGTCCCGGTGATGACCGACGGTCGAGCGGCCCTCGAGAAAATCAACGCCGAGCTCGGTCTCGCCTTCGACGACTGGGACCTCGACTTCTACACGGCGCTGTTCCGCGACCGCATGGGGCGCGACCCGTCGAGCGTCGAGTGTTTCGATATCGCCCAGTCGAACAGCGAGCACTCGCGCCACTGGTTCTTCAAGGGGCGTCTGGTCATCGATGGCGAGGCAATGCCCGACCACCTCTTCTCGATCGTCCGTCGCCCTTTCGAAGCCAACCCCAACAACAGCACCATCGCCTTTCACGACAACTCGAGCGCCATCCGCGGCTTCTCCACCCCGGCCCTCATCAGCCTCGACCCCGAAGGCCCGTCGCCCCTGGTCACCCGCGACCTCGACCTCGATCTGATTCTGACCGCCGAGACCCACAACTTCCCCTCCGGGGTCGCGCCCTTCCCCGGCGCGGAGACCGGCACCGGCGGCCGCATCCGCGACACCCACGCCACCGGTAGAGGGTCGCTGGTGGTGGCGGGCACCGCCGCCTACTGCGTTGGCAATCTGCACCTTCCCGGCTACGAGCTGCCGTGGGAAGACCCCGATTTCGGCTATCCCCCGAACCTGGCCTCCCCGAGGGCCATCGAGATCGAAGCCTCTAACGGCGCATCAGACTACGGCAACAAGTTCGGCGAACCAGTCATCACCGGCTTTACCCGCTCGGCCGGGCTGCGGCTGCCGGGCGGTGAGCGCCGCGAGTGGATCAAACCGATCATGTTTTCAGGTGGCGTTGGCCAGATCGACGCCCGCCACACCGACAAGGAGGGACCCGAAACGGGGATGTGGGTGGTCAAGATTGGCGGTCCGGCCTACCGCATCGGCATGGGCGGTGGCGCGGCCTCATCGATGGTCCAGGGCGACAACGCCGAACACCTCGACTTCAACGCCGTCCAGCGCGGCGACGCCGAGATGGAGCAGAAGGTCAACCGCGTCATCCGCGCCTGCTCGGAGCTCGGCCCCGACAACCCCATCGTCAGCATCCACGACCAGGGAGCAGGCGGCAATTGCAATGTCCTCAAAGAGATCGTCGAACCGGCCGGGGCGCGGCTCGAGATCCGTGAGATCCCGATCGGCGACGACAGCCTTTCGGTGCTCGAGATCTGGGGCGCCGAATACCAGGAAAACGACGCCCTGCTGGTGCGTCCCAAAGACGAGGCCCTCTTCCGTTCGATGTGCGAGCGCGAGCGGGTGCCCGTCTCTTTTGTCGGCCGCGTGACCGGCGACGGCCGCGTCGTGGTTCACGACGGATTAGACGATTCCACCCCGGTGGACCTGGTGCTCGACGACGTGCTTGGCGATGTGCCGCAGAAGACCTTCGAGCTCGAACGCATCCACCGCCCGCTCGAGGCGCTGGCTCTGCCGCCCGAACTCGAGGTGGCGCAGGCGCTCGAACGTGTGCTGCGGCTGCTGTCGGTGGGCTCGAAGAGATTCCTCACGACCAAGGTCGACCGTTCGGTGAGCGGTCTGGTGGCGCGTCAGCAGTGCGTGGGCCCGCTCCAGCTCACTGTCGCCGATGTGGCGGTCATCGCCCAAAGTCATTTCGGCACCACCGGCACCGCCACCGCCATCGGCGAACAACCCCTCAAGGGCCTCGTCGATCCGGCTGCAATGGCGCGGATGGCGGTCGGCGAAGCCCTGACCAACCTGGTGTGGGCCCGCGCCACCGCGCTCGAAGACGTCCGCTGTTCGGCGAACTGGATGTGGGCGGCCAAACTGCCCGGCGAGGGTGCCGATCTCTACGATGCGGCGGTGGCCATGAGCGATCTCATGGTCGAGCTCGGGATGGCGGTCGACGGCGGCAAGGACAGCCTCTCGATGGCGGCGCGCGCACCGCTCGCCGGTGGTGGCGAGGAACTGGTCAAGGCGCCGGGCGAGCTGGTGATCTCGGCCTATGTCTCCTGCCCCGACATCCGTCAGACCGTCACCCCCGATCTCGAGCTGCCCGGCAGCGGACGGCTCATTTTTGTCGATCTGTCGGGGGGCGCGACCCGCCTCGGTGGCTCAGCACTTGCGCAGGTCTTCTCGCAGGTCGGCAACGACATCCCCGATGTCGAGGACGCCGGAGTTTTATCGCGCACTTTCTCGGTGGTCCAGGACCTGCTGGCGGAGGAGCTCGTGACCGCCGGTCACGACCGCTCCGACGGCGGCCTCATCACGACCCTGCTCGAAATGGCCTTTGCCGGCAACTGCGGCCTCGAGGTCACACTCGAGGGTGACGACCCGATCGCGGTCCTCTTCAACGAGGAATTGGGGCTCGTCCTCGAGGTGGACGAGACCGACGTCGAGACCGTGGTCGGCGCCTTCAGCCGCGCCGACCTCCCGTGCGCGGTCATCGGCCGCACTCTGACCGGGCCCGACGTGCGGGTGACTGTCGGCGAACGCGAGGTTCTCACCGCCGACATGCGCGATCTGCGCGATCTGTGGGAAGCGACCTCGTTCCGTCTCGAACTCGAACAGGCGGACCCGGATTGCGTCAAGGCCGAACTCGAGGGACTGCGCACCCGTTCGGCGCCGCCGTACGCACTGAGTTACACCCCCACCGCAACGCCGGTCTCCGTAATGAAATCAACCGACAAGATCCCGGTGGCGATGCTCCGCGAGGAGGGATCCAACGGCGATCGCGAGATGGCCGCCGCGTTCCTGGCCGCGGGGTTCGAACCGTGGGATGTCGCGATGTCCGATCTCCTGAGCGGCCGCGTCACCCTCGACCGCTTCCGCGGCGTGGTGGCGGTGGGCGGTTTCGCCTACGCCGACGTCCTCGATGCTGCCAAGGGGTGGGCCGGATCGATCCGCTTCAACCACGATCTGTGGGCCCAGTTCGAGGCGTTTCTCGACCGGCCCGACACCTTCAGCCTTGGTGTGTGCAACGGCTGCCAGCTGCTCGCCCTGCTCGGCTGGGTGCCGTGGCGAGGCCTCGACACCTCCGTCCAACCGCGGTTCGTGCGCAACGCCTCGGGCCGCTTCGAGTCACGCTTTGCGACCGTCACCATCCAGCCCAGCCCCGCTGTCATGCTGCGCGGGATGGAGGGCTCGTGCCTCGGCATCTGGTCGGCTCACGGCGAAGGCCGCGCACTTTTCCCCGATCCGGCCATTCTCGACCAGGTCATGACGCAGGGCCTGGCACCGATCCGATTTGTCGACGACGGCGGCGCCGTGACCGAGTCCTACCCTCACAACCCCAATGGGTCGCCGCAGGGCATCGCCGGTCTGTGCTCGCCCGACGGCCGCCACCTCGCCATGATGCCTCACCCCGAGCGCACCGCCACGACCTGGAACTGGGGCTGGATGCCGCGAGACTGGCGCCACCTCGAGGTCTCACCGTGGCTCAAGATGTTCCAGAACGCCAGGGAGTGGTGCGAAGACGCTGAACGTTAGGTTCATCCGGACTTTTATGAGATCCGGTAGCCGACCGCGCCAGCGTTCAGGGTCAGGAGCAGCGACAGCGTGACAGGGACCGGGGCAGACCTCAGGAGCAGCGGCGTTGCCCAGGCCCAACGTCGCGGAACCAGACTGCTGCCCCGGTCCCTGCTTCTGTTCTCTGCCGCTGCTTCCTGTCCCTGTTTCTGACCCTGAGCGCTGCCGCAGTCAGCCGGGGAGATCGCGGCGCTCGAGGGTGGCGCCGTCGCCGTTGACGCTGACCCGCAGCATCTCGTTGCGAGTGACCGCGGTGACCGGCAGGTCGTCTCCCGCAGCGGCGCGAAGGGTGTCGTGGACCATCGTCGGGCAGTTGTTCTCGGCCGACAGATGAAGGCCGACCACCGCTTTGAGGACGGACGAGCGCAGGGCGTCGACCGCTTCGCCGCTCTGGTGATTCCCGAGGTGGCCCTTCGTCCCCTGGATCCGTTGCTTGAGGGACCAAGGGTAGGGCCCGTTGCGCAGCATGTCGCTGTCGTGGTTGGTCTCCAGAAGCAGGAGCTCGCAGCCCTGCAACCGCTGCGCAAGGAGGGTCGTAAAGCGGCCAGTGTCTGTGCAGTAGGCCGCACAGTGGTGGCCGTCGTCGAAGACGTACGCCACGGGCTCTGCGGCGTCGTGCGAGGTGCTGACCGGCGTCACCTGGAGGTTGCCAATGACCTTGGTCGTCCCCGGTATGAGGTCCCCACCGCCGTTGCTGCGGACCTTCAGCGCCGACCACGTTCCCCGGGTGGTCCACACTGGCGCATCGCGGTGGCGGCGGAGGAAGACCTCGAGCCCACGGATGTGATCCGAGTGTTCGTGCGTGAGAAGGACGGCATCCACGTCGTTTGCGGAACAGCCAAATACCCCGAGGCGCTTTGTGACCTGGAGGGCCGAAACGCCGACGTCCACCAGCACCGACACGCCGCCCGCCCGCACCAGGGCGCAGTTTCCAGACGAGCCCGAGGCGAGGACCAGAATTTCCATCCTCACACCCCGGTCGAGCCGAAACCGCCGGCGCCGCGGTCGGATGACGTCAGCTCGTCGGCTTCGACAAACTCGGCCCGGGTCACCGGTGCGATCACCATCTGAGCGATGCGATCGCCGCGGGCAATGATGACCGTTTCGGCACCGAGGTTGACAAGCAGCACCTTGAGCTCACCCCGATAGTCGCTGTCGATGGTCCCCGGGGCGTTGACGATGGTGAGTCCCTGCCGGATGGCAAGACCCGACCGCGGCCGCACCTGGGCCTCGAAACCGTCAGGGATCTCCAGAATCAGTCCGGTCGGCACAGCCTCTCGCGCACCCGACTCGATCGCGATCTCACCGTCCACCGCGGCGCACAGATCAGCGCCCGCCGCACCGCCGGAGGCGTAGACCGGCGTCGGCAGACCCTCGGCGTGTGGCAAACGGCGAACCCGGACGTCAACTGTCATGGGGAGATCATACGATAGTACGATTTCGGATTTCGGATTTCGGATTTCGAAATTTCGCCACAACCACCCTCCTGCGGGAGCAACATAGTGCACAGTATCGGTGAGACCGTGTTCACCGGAGGTGCCATTTGTCGCATTGTCTGAGCCCGCCTCATCAATCTGGCACAACTTTTCGGGCAGACAATGCGACGGGTGGCTCCTCGCGGGCAATGGCGTTCAGAAAGTCATGCTCGCTCGAACGCTCGAAAACGGCGCACCAACGTCACGGAGGATTTCCCTGCAAGAGATTTCTCCACTCGCTTTGCTCGGTCGAAATGACAATCAGTAGAGTTATTAGAAAGGCCTCTCGTTCACCGGAGGTGCCGAGGGGAAACGGAGAAAGGGAGCCTGTCCCTGCACAACTCCCCTCATCGCATTGTGGTGCAGCCGGCCCGGCTGCACGTGCGGGCGGGGCGCCCGCACCACAAGAGAGCCCCTCGTCCGCTCCTGATACGTGCCGCCTCCATCGGAGGTGCCATTTGTCACATTGTCTGGGCTCGCCTCATCAATCTGGCACTCCTCTTCAGGCAAACAATGCGATGGGTGGCTCCTCTCGAGCAATGCCGCTCAGAAAGTCATGCGGGCAATGCCGTTAACAAAGCCGGATCGCTCTCACGCCACCCGTATGGCAACACCCTCCGGCCCGCACACTGCCGAGGCCATGCGGTCGAGGCACAGGACCTCGTCGGCCATCTTTCGGACATCGTCAATGGTGACAGCCAAAAGCTCGGTCCGCGCCGCCTCGGGATCGAATCGCCGGCCCCGTTCGAGCACCTCACCGACATCGAGGGCGCAGCGCCCGCCCGGCGACTCCATGTCCATCTCGAAACCGCGGAGCAGACCTTCCTTGGCCGCAGCAACCTCGTCCGGGCGGAGATTGCTGGCCAGCAGCCCGAGCTCCTCGCGCACCAGCTTGAGCGAGTCCGGAAAAGCCGCAGGGGCACAGGCCCACCCGACCTCCAGGAGACCGCCGAGGTGGCGAAGAACCGGACCCGACCAGATGTCATAGGTCAGACCCTCCTGTTCGCGCAGGCGCTGGAAGAGCCGGCTTGCCGCGCCGTCTCCGAGAATATGGTTGAGCACGAGAAGCTGGACCACCCGGCGGTCACCGACCGGCGGGGCCGCAAAGGCGAGACGCGCGTGGACCTGGTCCGTGTTCTCCCGGTTGACGTCGAGGTGAGCGCCGATCCACCCCAGCTCAGGAAGGACAGGCGGCTTCGGCTGTGTCGTCAGCGGCAGCCGCGACAACCTCGAAGCGATGCGGGCGGGATCGGTATCACCGACAACTGCGGCGATCATCCCGCCCGGTTGCACCAACAGGTTGTGGTGTCGCTTGAGGACCTCCGGGGTCAGTCGTCCCAGGGTCTCCCGGGTGCCGATCACCGGCCGCGCGAGCGGGTGGTCGCCCCACGCGGCGCGCAGCAGCGCCTCCTCGACCCGCTCGGCAGGATCGTCGGCCATCAACTCCAGCTCGGCCTCGGTCACCCGCAACTCGAGGGCTACGTCGTCAGGAGCAAAGGTCGGGGTGAGGATGGCATCCACCAGCAGATCGAGAGCCTCATCGAGAGCGTCCACTGTGGTGTTGACGCTCACCCCCATCAGCTCGGAACTCGTCCAGGCATCGACCTCGCCGCCGAGTCGATCGATGTCCAGGGCCAGCGACCGGCGGTCGCGGCCACCACACGAACGCAGGGTGAGATGCTCGACGAGATGAGTGGCGCCGGCAGTCTCACTGGGATCGTGCGCCGAGCCCCGGGTGATCCACACACCTGCCGCCACGGTCCGGCGACCGGGCATGGTCTGCGTCAACAACGCGGGCAGTTCGGATTCCAGATTCTTCGGCACGGCGGGGGAGTGTACCTCAAACGAAAGATTGGTGGAATGCCAAGAGGCGGAATACCGACTCACTGTCCATGAAGTGAGCTGGATGCTGGATCCTGGATGCGACCAATTCAAAAATTGAACCCTGAGAATATTTGGGGTGGGTGGGCGGACTTGACCCCACCTTTCGGGCTACGCCGCGACAAATCCAGCATCCAGAATCGGGGTGTCGGGCGAAGCTGGACACGTCACGGCGAAGCCTGAAGGGCGAAGCCGGATCAGTACCGCGGCGTACCGGTCCGTTGCGGCACGGGCGGTGTCGGTGGCTGGGTCGGGGGCTGACCCCACGGGGTTCCGCGATCGTCGTCACCCCCACCGCCCTGAGCCTGGCCGGCACCTTCCTGCTCCAGGAAAACGAACTTCCACTCATTGTATTGAGTTCGTCCCTCGTAGATCTTGATACTCGTATCGCTTGACAGCGAGTGCACTCCGACGATCGGGCCGACCTTTTCGCCCTCACCCCCAAGCCCCCGATCTCCAAACACCGGGGTCCTGGTGGGCGTCGTCTGCGGTCGCGGCTGTCCGGGCGCCGTCGGCCCACCCGGGCCGCCCACCTGCTGGCCCTCCTGACCGAGATACACCAGGCCCCACGACTCGGACCCGGTGATGGGATCGGTCCATGCCTGGCGCAAGACCTTTGGATCGGCCTCCCAGAGCTCCTTCATGCGCATCGGGTAGCGACCATACTTCTGGCGGTAGAGACGGATGCCCTCAACGTACTGCTGTCCGCGGAAGATCAGTTCGGCCTCGCGTTCGCGCTGCATCTGGAAGCTCACGGTCTGCACTGCAACCGCCATCATGATCGCCATGATGGCAACGACCATGACCACGACGACGAGGGTGTAACCACCTTCGGAAGAATGAGGAATGAGGAATGAGGAAGGAGGAATTGCGTCCACCCTCCCCCGACGAGTCGTGGATCCTCGCGAATCCCCACATTTGATAACGCGGCCCGGCATTCCTAATTCCTAATTCCTAATTCCTAATTCAAGATTCGAGTCTTCACCATTCCGATATCAGCGTTCCGTCGAGGGCGACCCTCTCCGCATCGGCATAGCGAACATCGATGACCTGAGACCCACTGCCGAACTCGTCCTCGAACGGTTCGAGCTCTTCGAGCTCATCGGGCTCGGCGTACAGTTCCTCCCACGCGCCGTCGGCGGAGCCCGAGAATGGATCGATCGGGAGATAGCGGAGATACCCCGCGTCGACCAGGGACTCGAGGCTGTCGGGATAGTAGCCCTTGTCGGCGAGGTGCTGATCGATACACGAGCGCATCTGGTACAGGTCGGCGCGGATGACTGCCTCACGCGCCCGGATCGGGGCATTCTTCATCGCGGGCAAAGCGATCGTGGCCAAAATACCGATGATCGCAATCACAACGATGAGCTCGATGAGGGTGAAGCCTCGAGCACAGTTTTCAGTTTTGAGTTTTGAGTTTTGAGTTGTTCGGCAATCCTCCACCTCACGCCCCACCACCTCAGGGTGGGTGGGTGAAAATCCGAAATCCGAAATCCGAAATCCGAAATTCATGAGTTCACCATTCCGCATATTCGGTCCCATCGAGGGCAACGCCCTCCGAACTGGTGCGCACGTCATAAACGTTCTCGCCGCCCCAACTCGTATCGTCGACGTCGTCTTGATAGGAACGCAGCTCCCATTCCTCGTGGGTCATGGGATCCACCGGGATCCTCCGCAGGAATTTTCGTTTCGTCTCCTGGCCGACGATTTCGACCCCCTCGACGAGCTCTTCCAGTGTTTCAGGATAACCCTCGCCACCGATCGTGACCGGAATCAGGCCCTGGTCGGAGAGCCGTTTGTACTCGTCGATCGAGGTGCGGATCTGCCGAAGTCCCAGCCGCAGCTCCGCCTCCTTGCGGCGCTTGACCGTAAACTTGGCCACCGGCAGCACCATCGTCGACAGCACGGCTATCAGGGCCACCACCATCACCAGCTCGGCAAGGGAGAATCCCCTTTGGCCTCTGCGAACACCCATCATGGCTGTTCCAAAACCTGCCCGTTGGTCTTGATGAACAGGGCGCCGTCCTGGGCCGCCACCGGGATCGCTGCACCTTCAGCGGTCACGGCACCGGCCGATGTGAAGACGAGGGGAGCAGGGCCGCCATCCAGCGCCTGGAGCGTCAAGGCCGCCACCGCCTGACCACTCTCCTTGCCGTCGGCAACGATCACGTCGAGGTCAATCCACCCATCGGCCGCGTGCACGTCACTTCGAAGGAAGTTCACACCGGGAGCGGGCAGAATATCAACCACCCAGATCCGACGGGGATCGAAGGAAAGGGCAAGAGGCAGCCGGTACGATCCGCTTCCACCCTGGACAACCAGCTGCAAAACAACTTCCGCTCCCGGCTCGAGTGACACCACTGAAGGCTCCAGACCGACGATCAGCGGTGGCATCGAACTCTCGAGTCCGGAGGTCCCGGGCTCGAACTCGGGCACGTCATTCCATCCGACATCGTCGGTCAGATCCGTCTCGGACGCGCTTTTCTGTCCGCCCGACGGGACCAGATCGACGCCCTCGCTCTCGGTGGGCGGCGGCGTCACCCTTCGCGGCGCAGTCGGCCGCCGGGACGCCGGAGTTCCGTACGGGGTCTGCCGTTCATTTTTGGGTTCGGCCGTCCGCTTGTTTGATTGGTCGTCGTCAAAGGGCCCGCGATCGGCGCGCCCGGACTGCACTCTGGGAGAGGCGCCGAAGTAGGAGATTCTGCTTTCGGTTCCCACCCAGATGGGTGCCAGGTCCTCTTCGTTGATATCCGGGAAACGAATGATCTGAGGCGTCAGGGTGAGCACAAGGTCGGTGTCCTTGTCGGTCGTGCTTTCCATTCTAAAGAGGCGCCCGATGATTGGAATATCACCGAGAATCGGCGTCTTTGTCATACCCTTTGTCTTGTCGCGACGGATCAGACCGGCGAGCAGGCTCGACTCGCCGCTCTTGAGGCGGATCACCGAGGTGATGGTGCGGGTTCCGATGGTCACAGCGTCCTGGCCGGGACCCACCGGTACCGTGTCTCCGAGGTTCGAGATCTCCACCTTGAGATCGAGCGTGATCTCGCGGTTGTGGTGGACCCTTGGCTCGACCTCGATCTGAATGCCGATGTCCTTGTACTGGAAGGACGTAATTGGCACGACGCTGCCGCCGATTGTGTTCGAGGTGTTGAAGCTGGTGACCGGGATCGGCACCTGGTCGCCGATCAGCAGGCTCGCCTTTTCTCCCTCGGTGACCCGCAACTGTGGTTGCGCCAACACCTGCGCTTCACCCGCGCTCTTGGCCAGGTTGATCAGAATACTGGGAACATTGATGAACCAGTTGCCGCGCGAAATGCTGCTGAAATCGTCGAGACTGAGGGTGCCGCCCGGCGCGTCGGGGTTGATGGCCGCAGTATCGAGACCGAGGTTGAAATTGTAGGTCGACAGCGCGGTCCCGATGTCGGAGTTCTTGGTGGAACTCATGATGAGAATTTCCACGTCGATCAGGACCTCAGCCTTTGCCTTGTCGTTGACCCGGATGAGCTTTTCGGCGATGGCCACCTTGTCCGCTGTGTCGCGGAGGGTGATCGCGTTAAGCTGCTCGTTCGTCGACAACCGCCGCGCCTCGATCAACGATCTCAGAAGTTTGTCGATATCCTTGACGTCGGCGTTTGAAAGAAAGAAGGTCTTGATGACCAGGTCTTCATACTCCCGGCGGTTCTGCGGTGAGTCCTCGGCGATGATGATCGAGTGCTCATCCAACACCTTGTAGAAGTGCCCCGCCCCCTGCATCACCATTTCCAACGACTGCTCGGCGGTGAGTTCGTTGAGTTCGATGGCGAGCCGGTCGTCCTTCAGTTTGGGATCGAAGAGCACGTTGAAGCCATAGGCCTTGCCAATCGCCTCGTAGATCTCCTTGACCGGTTTCTGCTTCGGGAAATTGAGGGTGATCGGATCCATCGATTTCGGGTTGAGAATCGGCGGTTTGACCTTGGCTTCCCGCGCCCGCTTTTTCATATCCTCGAGTTGGCGCAGACCGTCCGGGGCCGAGAGAATCTCCATCTCCTCGGAAACCTCTTGCAAGAGCTGTTCAGCATACTGATTGCTGGGATCGAGCTGGACAGCCATCTGGAGCTCGTTGCGGGACGCCAGCACCCGCCCGAGTTTGCGCATCGCTACCCCGTTTCGGAAGTGCTTCTGGGACGCTTTCTGGCGCGCGAAGGCGAGCTGCATCTTGTACTCGACGTTGTTCGGGTCTTCGGCCAATGCCTGCAGATAGTGGTAGACGGCAGCGTCCCAGTTCTGGCTGTTGAACGCTTGATCCCCCTCACCCGCAGTCTGTTTGGCCGACGAGCAACCCATCAGCCCCAGCATCATTGCTGTGGTCAGAGTCACGGCGAGAATCGCGGTCTTACTGATCCGACAACGGTACACTGGTGTCCTCCGAAACATCGTAGCCCACAAAGCCGATGGTGACCGACTCGAGGCCGATGGCGCGCACGATATAGATGTCGTCGATGATGTCGCCTACCATCGCCACCTCGACATCCGTGGTATCCGTACCACTCTTCCGAAAGGCCGCAACCAGCGTGGGCCGCGGCCCGAGATAACCGATGTATTCACGGTCGAAGGGTGGCGGAGGCGGTTTGGGTTGGCCGTCGACGCCATATGCGATTCGCGGCGTCGGTGTCGGGCGTGGGGGCCGGGTCGGTCGCGGAATGGCGGTCGGCGGCGGCGTCAAATTCGGTGTCGCGGTCGGCGGCGCCCGATAGGCAAAAGGATTTCCGGCGGATTCCGCTCCACCAATCTCGCTACGGCCGCCCTCGTCGATCTCCAGCGGGGGCAGGTTCTTTGCCCTGTAGTCGAGCTCCGACGATCCCGATGCGCCGCCGGCCATGCCGCCACCGCCGAGAAACCGCACAGCGGCCACGACGGCTGCGATCACCAGCACGGTGAGGAGCACAACGAGACGGGTGCGCTCGTTCGCGGGTTTGGCGTCAGCCATCGCCGGCCTCCGCTATCACAGTGTTTCCGCCGGTGAGTCGACGCAGCTGTTGTGGGTCTGCTTCCACGAGGAAGGTGGCGATACGAACCGAGATTTGAAGCTCCTGCGATACGGGGTCTTCGTCCCCCGACAGGCTGAGGCCCTCCACCAGGAGAAACTCCGGGCTTGATTGCAGGTCGGCCAACATTTGTCGGATCTGACCGTACTGGCCCTCGACGGAGAATTGAATACTGAAACGAATGAAGCCGGTATCGCGGTCCTGTTTAGCGGTGTAGGAATAGCTCCCCGGAAGCAGGCTGGCATCCCGGGTCGCCGCACCCACCGCTCGCAGAATATTGGTCAGGCGCCCATCGAGAGTGCCGAAGACCTCATCGTGCAAAGTCGTGAACTGTTGTTCGGTTTCAGCGACCCACTCGCGATCTCCGCCGGTGGCTCGCATGAGGCCCTCGAGTCGCGCAAGTTCGGCTTCGAGATCCATGACCCGATCTTTGACCTGGGCTCGCCGCCCTCCGGACTCCGAGGTCTGCCACACGAACAGCACGGCGGCCGCGAGGCACAAAACGACCGCCGGCACCCACACCGGCAACATCCGTTGCCAGGGCCTGAAATCCAGCGTCATGAGATCTCCCCGGAGGCGACATACAAGACCTTCATCATCAGAAGATAAGTCCCGGTTGTCGAGTCTTCGGGCGTGACCTCATTCGCCAGCGACGGCTCGTCGAAACGCGGATCCTCCACCAGATTGTCGATGAAATCGAGCATGGCGTCGCGGTTTCGCGCCACAACCTCGAACGTCAGCATCACGCCCTCGGGCCCTACCGACGGGCTGATCCGGGTCAGTCGAACGTCGTACGGCATCACCCGCTCGATGTCGTCGAGCATCTGCAACCACGAAAAGGCGTGTTCCTGTAAAACCAGGTTGGTGGCATTGACCCGCGCCTCGAGCCTCCGCCACGGCACCCTGTTCAAAAAGGCGATCTCCTGTTGGGCATCGCCCTCGAGCTCTCCGAAGCGTTCTTCAAGAGCGTCCCGTGTCACGATTTCGTCCTCGACCGCACGGTTTGTAGTCAAAAAGAAATGGATGTTCAACACCATCAGCACGAGCGCGAGGCACCCCGCGGCGATTGTCATCACCCACACCGGACGAGTGTTCAGGAAGGGACGCGACGCAAGACTGGGGGTGATCATCGAACCTCCCCGGTGACGACGGCCAGGCCCGGGGTCAAACGTGCGGCGCCCAACCGGCTGGCAACCGCCGTTGGTCCGCATGAGGGCGGCGCTGGTCCAACATGGGGAGCCAGATGGTTCTGATCCGCCATCCACCGCCGAACATCGGCATCCAGGGCCGCGTCGTCACACACCAGTTTCACCTCGATCTCGCCTCCAAAGCCGATCTTGTCACGGATGTACTCCAGATTGAGCCGCAGCTCCCGCACAATTGACTCGCCCACGGCCGCCATCGGCGAAAGCGGCTTGGTCCGCAGCAGACGGGGCGTCCCCGAAACCAGGAAGACCAACGACAGAAAACTGCGCTCCAATTGGATCACGAGCACCGGGCGATCGCCGGAGGACAGCCTCGGGACCAAAGCGAAGAGCCTGGTGGTGATGAGTCCCGGATGGATCCCGATGGACACGAATGCCGCCTCGAGAGCGGACACCGCGCGCTCGATGCCCGCCAGAACCAGGACCTGGCGCCGGCCTTCGGTCTCGGGCAGTCGTACGACCGAGAGCCGAAGCTCGGTGGGGGCCACCGGGAGAAGTTTCTTGAGGCGCCAGCGGAACACGTCCTGCACTTCGCTGTCCTTGCGCGGCAGCCTGTCGGCGTCGAGGAGAAAGGCCCTCATCCATCGTGTCGGCACGATCACCGCCGCCGTGGAGGTGCCTTCCGCCGCTCCTTTGAGCCGCGTCAGGACGGGAGCAATGGCCTCGCGGTCGACCGCCTGCAGCCCCACTGGTCCGACCTCGAACGTGCCCACTGGTACGTCTTCGGCAGCGCAATGAAACTCACTCTGCCCGGTCCGGTGGACCACCGCGATATCAGCTGCACCCAGGTCCCAGGCGGTGGCCGGCGGAGGGGTGGTAAAAAAACGTTCCCAGTTCATTCGACGAAGGTCACCTTGTTGATGTCATACAGCGATGTCTCGCCGGCAAAGACCTTCTGCAGCGCCGACTCGCGCAGGAACCGCATGCCTTCTGCTTTTGCAGCACGCTTGATTTCCGCGGCCGAGCGGCGGTCAATGATGAGCTGGCGGATGTTGTCCGAGAGGTTCAGCAGCTCGGCGATCGCCAACCGCCCCCGATACCCGGTGCCGTTGCATTCGATGCATCCGCCGCCTTCATAGAAGGTGAAATCCCGGTACCGATCGGCATCGAGACCGGAGTCATCGAGCAGGGTATCGGAGACCCGCGCCGGTCGTTTGCAGTGCACACAAATGCGGCGCACCAGACGCTGTGCAAGAACACAGTTGAGGGCCGACACGAAGTTGTGGAGATCGACGTTCATGTTGAGGAAGCGGCCGATCACGTCGACCACGTTGTTGGCGTGGACGGTTGTGAAGACGAGGTGGCCGGTGAGGGCCGACTGGACCGCAATCTGCGCGGTCTCCTCGTCGCGGATCTCACCAACCATGATCTTGTCCGGATCGTGGCGCAGGATCGAGCGCAGACCGCGAGCAAAGGTGAGGCCTTTTTTTTCATTGACCGGAATCTGAGTGATGCCCTGGAGCTGGTATTCCACCGGGTCTTCGATGGTGACGATCTTGTCCTCGGTCGAGCGAATCTCGGACAGACACGCGTACAGCGAGGTGGTTTTCCCCGAGCCGGTGGGGCCCGTCACCAACACCATGCCGTATGGTTCGTTGATGAACTTGCGCAGCTGTTGTTTGGTGTCGTCCTCGAACCCGAGCACATTGAGATCGAGGGTCTTGAATTCGGCATTGGTCGATTCCTTGTCGAGAATGCGGATCACGGCATCCTCGCCGTGCACGGTCGGCATGATGGAAACGCGAAAGTCGATGGTGCGTCCTGAAAACCTGACCTTGAAGCGGCCGTCTTGCGGGATTCTCTTTTCCGCGATGTCGAGTTCCGACATCACCTTGATCCGACTGATGATGGTCGAGTGGTGCCGCTTGTCGATCGACTTCATCGCCTGATAGAGGACTCCGTCGATGCGATACTTCACGACCACTTCTCGGTCCTGGGTCTCGATGTGGATGTCGGATGCCCGGCGCTGAATCGCGTTGAAGAGGATCGAGTCCACCAGCCGGATAATCGGTGAGGAATCGGCCGTTATTCGATCGATGGAGAGAACCTCTCCGCCGTCATCAGCCTCCTGGACGAGCTGCATGCTGAAACCCTCGGTTGCCTCGTCGAGGACCCGCTGGGTCGACTCCGACTTTTCGAGAATGTCGGCGATTCGGTTTGCAGGGCCGACCGCCACTTCGAGGGGGCGCGCCAGGGCGAGCTCGATCTCATTGACGCTGACGATGTTCGACGGGTCGGCCATCACCACAAAAAGGATCTCACCTTCGGAGCGCTGCGGCAGAAACTGGTAGCGCAGCATCACCTCGACCGGAATGGTCCGGAAGAGCTCGGGATCGACGTGGAATTCGTCCAGGGGATCGAAAGGAAGCTGCAGCCTCTCGGCGAGCTCTTTGGCCTGCTGCTCCTCCTCGTTGCCTTCCCGCGCCTGGTCGAGAATCACGAGTTGTTCTTCGATGTCAGGGTCCGTAGCCATAATTCCTCACGCAATCTTGGTGACGAGCGTGAGCAGTGGATAGTAGACGGCCAGCAGCAGCGCCGCAACAATCACACCCATGACCACCAGAATCATGGGTTCGACCAATGTCACCACCCGCCCCAGGGTAAACTCGATCGACTCATCAAAGAAATCCGACGTGTGGCTCAACATCTCCGGCAACGCTCCGGTCGACTCCCCAACGCGCACCATGGCCAGGGCGAGGTCGGGGACCTGGCCGGTGTCTGACAACGCATCCGACAACGGACGTCCCTCCTGAACCTCCTGAACGCAGCCTAGGAGAAGCTCCGAAATGTAGATGTTGGTCACCGAGGTCGACGCGGTCTCGAGGGCCGGCACCATCGGCGTGCCGCCGCCGAGCAGGATGGCCAGCGAACGGCTGAACTGCGACAGCGAAAACAGGTGCGAGAGATTTCCGATGAGCGGCACCCGCAGCCGCCACCGGTCCGTGATCTGACGACCGCTCGGCGAAGACCGCCACACTCGAAGCGCGTACCACCCAACAACCGCACCGACAATGATGAGCACGAGATTGTCGCGCATGGTGTTGGCGAGCCCGATAACCAGCCGCGTCGGCAAAGGCAGCTCAGATTCGAACTGGACATAGAACTGCGAAAAACTCGGGATCACATAGGTCATGAGGATGACGACCAGACCAATGGCAAGGGTCACCAAAACGGCGGGATAGGTCATCGCTGCAACGATCATCTTGCGGACCTTCTCCACCAACCGTTGATAGTCGACGAAACGCCCGATCACCTGCTCCAACTCGCCCGTGCGCTCACCAGCCCGTAGGGAGTTTGAATAAAGCCGCGGGAAGGTGTCACCGAGGGACAAAAACGCATCCGACAGCGCGATGCCTGTCGTCACCTGTTGGTGGACCTTTTCGAGGAGGGCTCGAAAGTGGGGGTTGCCCTGCTGGTCCTTGAGCAGTTCGAGAGACTGGGCGAGCGGCATGCCCGCGTGGAGCAGGGTCATGAGCTGGGTGTTGAAGAGTATGAAGTCCTGGCCGCTGACTTTTTCCGAGCGCGAAAAAAACGGCAATCGAAAGCGCGAGCGCGCAGCCGCAAGACTGAATATGTGGAACCCCTCGCCCTCGAGCTCGCGACGCAGCGAATCCAGTGACGCCGCGACCCGGCGCTGTTCCACCACCGAACCATCGGGGGCCCCCAACCGGCAGACGAACTCGGGCACTCAGTTGCCTCCCGGCTCCTGAACCTGGACGATCAACACCAGGCCGGATTCAGAATCTTCTGAGTTGCCGGCGCCGATATAGACCTTCTGGTTCGGAGACAGAAGGACATTGGTGCGAAGGTATTCCTGGCTCAGCTGCTCACCGTCGGCGCCAGGTCTCAGCCGCTCGAGGGTCAGCCCGCGAAGTTGGATGCGGTCACCGGGATCCGGCGCCCCCCAGGGGGTGTCGGTTGAATGTGGCGGTATCTGAGCAACAAACGATATCTGGTATCCGGCGCCGAGAGATGCCTGGGTGTCGCCGCCGAGCTCGCCTTCGAGAACCGCGCTCCCAAGGCTCCGATAGGAAGGAAACTTGAACATCTTCCGCAACCGATCGGTGGCCTCAACCTCGTTGGCCGCCCCGAACGGTTTTTCGGCCCCGCCCTCGAGGAGCTCGATTCGCACCCGATACCGATCCGGCAGTCGATCGAGTTGGTCGATGACGTCGACAACACGGTTGACGACCTCGGGAAAGTCCTGCACCGTGATTCGCGAACGACTCGGCTGCAGCGTCAGGCTTCCCTCATCTGAAAGCAGCGGCTGGACGGCGGCCGTCGCTTCGGCAACCGACAGATACTGAAGGGTGAAAACCCGGGAAACAGTCTCCACGGCCGCCGACGCCGCCACCGAGAAGAGCGCCAATCCGAACACAACGGAAGAGCATTTGCGGAACATGGCGTCAGAGCTCCAACGCAGGATTGACGATAAAGTAGACGGCTGTGTCACCATCCTCTTCATTTGCGAATTGGTAGACCCGCACATCATCCCCGGCCATTTCGACCTCCACGGATGGCGGAGCGACGTCCGCCTCGACGTGTGTCACGGTTTCGAGTGACACCGAAGGCAGGGCGTCACCTGCAATCGGCAACATCCGCCAGGCGGCGGCGCCGACGACCACAACAGCAACAGCGGCGACCGCCGCCAACCACGGTTTACGGTTTCTTTGCAACCGCCCAGCCAAACGCTGTTGACGGATCTGCCCGGTCACAGCCACCGCACACGCCTCGACCCGGGCCAGATCGACTGGCTTGCTTTCGGCCATGGCGAAGAGCAGGCCGGGTTCCTCCGACCGCGCCCACTCGCTGCACGAAGAACATTCGCGGAGGTGGCTGCGGAACAGCGGCCGCCGAGCCTCGTCCAGCGTCTCTTCGAGGTAGGAATCGAGCAATTGGTGGAATTCGGTACAGTCCATTTCATCCCCTCTCGGATGCGGGCAGGTACTCCGGGAAATGTTCTCTCATTTCCTTGCGAAGTGCCTTACGAGCTTGAAACACGTGATTGCGAACCGTGGTTGCCGAGCACCCGAGGATCTCCCCGACTTCGGCCGTTTCGAGACCCTGCATCTCGCGCAGCACGAAGGCGCTGCGCTGCTGTGGTGTCAAGACCCCGACGATTTGCTCCAGGATTCGGTCCGCTTCGTGGCGGTCGGTTCGGGAGCCGGCGGTTTCGCCCTGACCCACCAGGTGGAGCCGGTGTTCGAAACCGGCCCTGTGGACACGCTCGCGGCTGCTGCGTGACCTCAATAGATCGATGGCGAGATTGGTCCCAATCCGGTACAGCCAGGTCGAAAATCTGTAGCGGGAGTCGTAGCGGTCGAGTTGCTGCCAGGCCTTGAGAAAGGCCATCTGCACAACGTCCCACGCCTCGGCCTCGTCACCGAGAATCCGGGCCACCGCCCGGTGCAACCCGCCCGAGTGCCGCCGCACGATATGGGCGAATGCGTCCTCGTCACCCTGCCGCGCCGACTCAACCCACGAGCGATCATCCATGACCACCTCGCGTTGGCTTGTCAGTACCGCCGGCAGAATGCACAGGTTCTCCCTCAATTTCGTCTCCCCTGTACGGTTTACGGAGCTCTGCCCACCACCGTTGGGGCCCTCGCCGATGATGCTAGCACCGCACGGCCGCCCCTTTCCACAAAGTGCTCAAAACAGGGAGCCTGAGGGAGAGGCCCGGTGGGCAGAGGGGCAAGGGGCAGAGGAGAAAGGGAGAAAGGGGGAAAGGGGGAAAGGGAGCCCGTCCCACCATCCCATCCGGAGAAACCGCAGATCACGCAGATGAACGCAGATACAGGATGCAGGTGGGAAACGGCCCGCGCTCATCGGAGGTGCCATTTTCAATATTGTTGGGTTCACGAACGTCCATGTCGGCAAGATGATTCGAGCCAACAATGTTGAAGGTGGCTCCTCGCGGGAAATGCGTGCGGATACGAGCCACGTGCGGCGGAGGTGCCATTTGTCGCATTGTTTGGGCTCGTGTCATCAATCCGCCCACACCGCTCAGGCGAACAATGCGATGGGTGGCTCCTCCCGGGAAGCGCCTACTGAAAGGCGGGTTCACTCGAAGGCTCGAAAACGGCGTACCGATGTCATGGAGGCTTCCCCTGCAAGAGATTTCTCCACTCGCTTCCGGCTTCGTCCTACGGACTCCGCCGTGACTTACGCTCGGTCGAAATGACACAGGGTGGGCGGACATCCCGGGCACGGAGACGGGCACGGAAACGGGCACGGGAAGGAACCCAAGGTATGATGCGGTTGTCTGAGATGGAGGCGCCGATGGATATTTCGATCGAATATTGCGTGACTTGAAACTACCTGCCTCGGGCCGCCGGGCTGGCGGCTGAGTTGGATCAGGAGTTCGGGACGGCGACCAAACTCATCAAGGGTGCGGGCGGCGTTTTCGAAGTCAAGGTCGATGGCGAGTCGGTGTTTTCGAAAGCTGCGCTTGGAAGATTTCCGGATCCCGACGAAGTGGCTGCCGTCCTTCGCGAGCGCTGAGGGAGCGGGCCAGGTCTATTCGTCCCCACCGGGCCGTCGCCGATACACAAACCGCCCCAGGATCCTCGAGTATGGGGTCCACGCCTCATCATCGGATCCGTCCGCGTTGATGGCTTCCCACATCCCCGCCATCTTCGAATCCATGTTGTCCACCATGTGGACGAGCAAGGCCTCGGGAGTCTTTGGGCGCCGCGGTGATCCATACTCGAATTCACCGTGGTGTGAGAGCAGGATATGAAGCAGCAGACGGCGGGTCTCGGCGGAAAATTGCTCCAACTCACTGATCCTCTTCTCCACATACAGAACCTCCATTGGAAGATGTCCAAGGAGTCGACCATCGTCGGTGTACTCGATCGACGGCCCGAGTTCGAGCTCCCAGATCTTGCCGAGGTCGTGGAGCAGCGCTCCGGCTACAACCAGGTCCTGGTCGGCGCCGTAATGCTGCGCGAGCATCTTGGCGGCACTGACCACCGAAACCGTGTGTTCGAGGAGCCCCGAACGAAACGCGTGGTGCATGCCCCGTGCCGCAGGCGCGACCTTGAACAGCCGTTCGACCTCCGAGTCTGAGAAGATCCGGAACAAAAGCTGCTGCAGATCGTCGTCGCCAACCTCTTCGATAAACGAGTTCAGCTTCTTCCACAGAACCACAGGGTCGACGGCCGAGGATCGCACAAAATCCTCGTGATCCACCTGTCCCTCGGCGACTGTCTCCGCCTTGCGAACCACGACCTGCAGCTGCTGGTTGTAGCGCTGGACCTGGCCGATGACGGCAACGACATTGCCGGGCTCGAACACTTCGCGCAGACGGTCCACGTTCTGCCAGACCAGCGCGGTCACTTCTCCGCTTCGGTCACCGATGGTGGCCGCCAGATACGACCCGCCGCCGCGCCCCTGGCGAACGTCCGAGGATCGAACGGCAAAAGTCTCCTCGATTTCGGTCCCCGCCTTGAGGTCCTTGATCCACGTGCGCTGACGCTGGCTCATGATCGAAGACTCCCCGACATCAGATGCCGCCCAGGTTGCGGTACACGATCGCGAGCCGATCCTCGTAAATTTCGACCAGGTATTCCTTTTTGAGCTTCTCCACCAGCCCGCGGGTCTGTCCCTCGTAACTTTCAGCAGACACCTGACGACGGATGTCGCCCGTGACCTCATCAAACGGTTGGTACCCGGCCGGCACGGTCTCGACCAGCAGGATGACCTGGACACCACCGGGAACAACCAACGGATCTGTGACATCACCATCCTCGATTGAGGAGAGAGCCGCTTTGAGCTCTGGCCGACAGTCTTCGACCGGAATGGCGCCAAGATCCTGCAGCTGGCTGCCAGCCAGGGTTGCCTCGGCCTTGAGGTCAGCGCCGTCGCGAACCCGCGCGACCATGCCATTGGCACGCCGGAGGGCGCCGTCGGCACTCGAGCCGTCCTCGGGGATGAAAACCTGTTCCAACACGACCTTCTCAGGCACGCTGTAGTTTTCGATCTGTTGCTGGTACAGCTGGTAGATTTCCTCTTCGGTGATCTCCACCGGACGAACCTCGGCCTGCACCGCGCGCTGCAGAAGGATGGTGCGTCGATACCTCTCCCGGAGCTGTTCCATGGTGAGACCCGAAGACTCGATCGCCTGCTCCCAAGCTTCATCTTCCAGGAGGTTGTTTTCCTCGCGGAGGCTCTGAATGGACTGGTCGACCATCTTGTCATTGACCTCGATTCTCTTTTCGGTCGCACGTTCAAGGAGGACAAGTTCGTCGACCATCTCGGTGAGCATCACCTGAGTGAGTCGCTGGACATCCTCCTCGGTGGGCGCCGTCTGCATTTGGGTGAGCTCGACCTGCAACCGTTTGGTGAAGTCAGAGATCGTGATGATGCGGTCGTTGACCCGCACCAGGATGCCCTCGATCACCATTCGGTCCTGAGCCGCGGCTCCCGTCGTCAGGGCCGCCAGGACGACCGATACCAGAAATAATCGACTACGCATCAACTCCACCCTTTCCGTACTTTCCATCGTAGATAAACCATAAATTGGTCGATGTGACCTGAACGCCGACCTCGGACGCCAGGCGTTCGATACACCCGCGGGTCTGTTCGCGGGCACCCTTCTCGGTGAGCTCCCTTCGAACTGAGGATTCCACTCCCGCTCTGTCCGGCGGACCGGAGGGGATCACCTCCAGAACCTGGAAGATATGGTACCCGGAATGCCCCTGAACTGGATCGGAAATGGCTCCAGATTCCATCGAAAAGACCACGAGATCGACTTCTTCGGGCAAACTGCCTTCAACAAAGACGCCGAGCTCCCCCCCGTCCATGGCATTCGGGGCACGGCTGAGCTCACGGCTCACCGTGACGAAGTCGTCGCCCGCCGCCAATCGTTGTCGGGCGTTCTCCGCCTGTTCGAGGTCGTCCACCAGGATCTGCCGAACGTGGGCCTGCGCCGGAAGGACTTCGACGAGCCGATCTTCGACTTCGCGTTCGACCACCTCGGCCGAAGGCTCGGGCGGGGGGCCGCACAACTCCTCCAGAAACCACCGCATCTCGACCGGCCCGAGACGCGAGGGATCAGTATTGGCCAACATCTCTCGTTGCCTGGCGGCTTCGATCACCACCTGGCGGTCGAGGTATTGGTCGAGGAGCCCCGACGCGACCCGGCCGCTGATGCCTTGCCATGCCTCACCGGAGGCTTCTCCGATGTAGTCCTGAAAGGGCTGGATTTCCAGGCGGTTGCGGCCCACCCGTGCGAGACCCGTGTCACTGCCGCCGCACGACGAAACCAGGACCGCAGAGGCCACCAGCAAAACAACCCGGGGGGGATGCAAAACACCCATCCGGAAAGCCTAGCACGAACGGATTGGGACGCCCATTCGGGCGACGATGCGACCGCGGTTCCTGAAAGGAATCGGGCTAACCAGAAGGCGGAAACGAGGAACGATACAGAGGACGAACAAGCCAGCCGAAAACGCTCCCACAGGGTCTCCCACCGAGGGCCGACAGCAGCCGCAACGATCCCTCGAGGATGAGATACATATCGAGCACGATAAAAAACAAACCGCCTGCCGCGGCGTCCCGGCCGAGATTCGTGAGGCCGCCGAGAAACTCCGCCGCGGCACCGGCCATTGTCAGCCAGCGGGGGCGCACGCCCAGGGTCGCGGCCCACCGCTCCTGATCGGCTCGCGGGCCGAGCGTGACCGCGGCGGTCACCAGGGTGGTTCTGAGAATGGACGGCGGCGGCGCGGTGTGCCGAGGCGCCACAAATTTCGTTGCGACCGGAGGGCGCAGGTGCAGCACCGGTTGGTCCCCCGGACCGTCACCACAGAGTATGAATCGGTAGGTCCAGCGGCGGCCCTCGCGATCGACGCGATCCAGGGCGAACCGACGATTCCGGTAGGGCAACAACCCCTCGTGTCCCCAATCCACTCTGTTGGTGGGCGATACCAGTTCGAGCACCCCGTCCTCCTCATCAAACTGCCGCACCTTTGGTTCGGTTGCCTCCGCCGCCTGCACCACCGGTTTTTCGAACAGAAGGAGGGGAAGCCCAACCAACGATCCAACAGGCTCCTCTCGAACCAACACCAGAACCAAGCGGACAACTGCCTCCGCAATCATGAGCGGCCCGACAAAAGCCATGAACCTCAGGGGGGCGGGAAGAAACCACTCCTCCCCAAGCGCCAGAGCCACGGCCTGGACAAAACCAACCCCCCCCCGAGGGATTCCAGCGCCAACGAGACCCAGGTTGCCAGCTCGGCCGGAAAGAGCCACTCGCTCTGCCACCGCTCCTGCACCCGCGCCGGGGCCAGCCCGAGGAACGGCAACAGCAGCAAAGTCCCCATTCGGTTTCGTTCGCCGCGTCGATCCGCTGCACTCCGCTCGGCGGTGATCGCGACGAACTCGGAGTCGAGTGGAACGACCTCGCGCATCGCGCCCGCGTCGGGCCAAGGCCGCAGGGTCCAACGGTGGCGGCTGCCCGCAGCGGTGCGCGCCACCACTTCGAAGGGTTGATCCCGCCACAGGACGGCAGTCCCCGGCACCCGACCAACCGCGACCCTCCACCCGAGGTCGAGCCGGGGGCTGGTGACCACCAGCTGTCCGTTCTCCGCCGGGCTGACGTACACGCCGTTGCCGAGATCCTCGCCGTGACCACTCGCCATGACGACATGGTAACCGGGTTATTCCAGGTCTGGTTCCAACTTTCGAAGGAGCGCCAGGACCTCGCCGACGCCCGAGCCCTCATCGGCGATCGGGAACGTGATTTCCCCATCGGGAGTCATTCGGGCGCCCGACAACGACGTCACGGCCTCGGCGAGACTTGCTGATGGCACGACCGCCGGATCCAGACGCAGACGCCACTTTCGACCGCGTCGGGTCACCGCGGCGACACCGGCGCGGCGCGCCGCCATCCGAACCCTCTGGGCCTCGGCCAGCGCATCCACCTGCGAGGGAGCCGGACCGTACCGGTCCGCCATCTCCTCGAGCAGCTCCGACAGAGCGTCCTCGCTGTCACACGCCGCCAGCCGTTTATAAAAGCTCAGACGTAATGCCGGTTCGGGAAGGTAGAGCTCCGGGAGCTGAAGATCGACCCCGAGCCGCAGTTCGACCTCGCGCCGCGAGGTGGACGGGCGCCCCTCGAGTTCGGACACCGCCTCCTCGAGCAACTGGCAATAGGTCTCGAAGCCGACCGCCTCCATGAATCCGTGCTGTTCCGCGCCCAGCAGATTGCCGGCGCCGCGGATCTCGAGGTCGCGGGCTGCGATCCGAAAGCCCGCTCCCAACTCACAGAATTCCTGGATTGCCGCCAGGCGGGCTCGCGCGGTGGGCGACAGCGGCTGGTTCGGCGGCACCAGAAAGTACGCAAAGGCCAGGCGATCGGAGCGACCGACCCTCCCCCGCAACTGGTAGAGCTGCGCCAGCCCGAACCGATCGGCGCGGTTGACCAGCAGAGTATTGGCGTTCGGGATGTCGAGGCCGTTTTCGATGATCGCTGTGGCCAAAAGGACATCCGCCTCACCGTCGAGAAACGCCCGCATCGCCGCCTCGAGGTGTCGTTCCGACATCTGGCCGTGGGCTACCACGACGCGCGCCTCCGGTACGATCCGCCGCACCCAATCGGCAAAGGCGCCGATGGTCCGCACGCGGTTGTGGACGAAATAGACCTGGCCGCCGCGTTCCAACTCATAGTGAATCGCCTCGCGGACGATGTCTTCCGAGAACTGGAGGACGCTGGTTTCGACGGCCTGCCGGTCACGGGGCGGGGTCTCGATGATCGAGATGTCGCGGAGACCACTGAGCGAGAGATTGAGGGTGCGCGGAATCGGCGTCGCCGACATTGCGACCACGTCGACCTCCGTCCTCAAACGCTTGAGCCGTTCCTTCTGGGCCACGCCGAACCGTTGTTCCTCGTCCATCACAACCAGACCGAGGTCACGAAAGACGACCGACTCGCCAAGCAGTCGATGGGTACCGACAACCACGTCCACCGTGCCGTCGGCGAGACCCTTGAGGGTCTCGTTGGCCTCCGCCGGTGAGGAAAACCTCGAGAGCATCCTCGTCTCCACCGGGAACCCGGCAAAGCGGCGGCGAAGGGTGTTCAGGTGCTGCTCCACCAAGATAGTGGTCGGCGCCAGCACAGCCACCTGTTTGCCCTCGAGGACCGCCTTGAAGGCGGCACGGATGGCAACCTCGGTCTTGCCATACCCCACATCGCCGCACAAAAGCCGATCCATCGGTCTGGTCGACTCCATGTCGTTTTTGATGTCGGTCACCGAACGGTCCTGATCCATCGTCAGATCAAACTCGAAGGCGTCCTCGAACTCGCGCTGCCACGGCGAATCGGGCGAATAGGCAAAGCCCTCGGCAGCCTGGCGCACCGCCGACAGCCGCAGCAGTTCGGCGGCCATCTCGCGCACCGCTTTGCGCACGCGCGATTTGCGGCGCTTCCAAGTGCCGCCCCCGAGACGGTCGAGGGTCGGGTTGATATCGGCTTCGCCCGACGCGTACTTCTGGATCAGATCGGCGCGCTCCACCGGCACCATCAGCGAATCGCCGCCGTGGTACTCGAGGGCCATCATCTCGAACTCACGGCCCTCCACCACGACCCGGCGAAAGCCCGTAAATCGCCCGATTCCGTGATCCAGGTGAACCACGAGATCGCCACGTCTGAGGTCGCGCAGATCGGAGATGAACGCACTCGGTCCGGACCGGCGCGGGCGCGGCAAAGGCGTCGATGTGAGGTCCCGGCGGCCGTAGACGGCGAGGCCTCCCTCCCACACGAAACCGTGTTGCAGCCCGCCTTGAGCAATGGCGATACCACCGCTGGGCGGCGGGGCTTCGACCGGGATCACGCCGCCCTCACTCAAGAGGTGGGCAAATCTTTTCCCCTCCCCCGCCGATGCCACCACCAGGACCTGAGCGAGATCCTGGCCCCGCCGCGCCCGCAGAGTCGGCACCAGGTCCGGGAGACGGCGAACAAAGTTCTCGGCGGCGCTGGTCGCGAGACGCCGCCACGTCGTCGAACCGTCCAGGAGTTCGAGGCGCTCGATCCGCAGCGCCGGGTTTTCGAGAGTGTCCTTGAGTTGGTCCGGGGTCTGCAACAGGGCGTCGGGAGGCGGCATCTCCATGACCCGTTCGCTCAAGGCCTTCCACTCCCGCTGTTGGACGGTCCACCAGCGGGAGACTTCCCCCAGAACCTCGTCCTGATCGCAGACGACGACGTTCGGAATGAGCTCGACCCAACTCGTGGCGCCACCCGTGAGATGGAGCGCGCCCCACCACAAGCGGCGTTCAGCACCTTCGGCCACCACCCCCGAAAGCGCGGGGTAGTCGTGTTCGAGCGTCGACGAAATTGCCGCCAGGCGTTCCGGGTCGGTGGGAAAGGGCTCGAGAGGTATGACGGCGACCGCGTCCTCGGCGTCACTGGTTCCGCGTTGGTTGGCGGGATCGAAGAACCGGATCGACTCCACCACGTCGTCATCGAGCTGGAGGCGGACACCGTTTTCGCCGCCCATGTGAAGATCGATCACCCATCCGCGAATGGCGAACTCACCCGCCTCTTCAACGAGATCGGCACGCCGGTAGCCGGCAGTCGTGAGGCGAAGACCGAGGTCGCGCGGATCGATCTGGTCTCCGACCCGCAGATCGAACGCGCACGCCGTCAGCTGTGCCGGCACGGGAATCGGAGTCCCGAGCGCCCGCGCCGGCGCCACCACGAAATCGATGTCCTCATCAGCGAGACGCATCAGGAGATCAACCAGTCGCAGCCGCGCCGCCAGCGGTGGTTCGGCGCCGAGATAGGGGCCCGCCATCTCTGCCGGCACCACACCCACGTTGAGCGCCGGCGCCAGCAGACCGAGAGCCGCCGCCAGGTCGTCCGCGTCGGCAACGTGAGGCACGACCACGAGAGTTCTCTGGGTGGGCCATCCGTGCGCGGCGGCCGCCGCCAGGACCAACGCCCGGGCACCCGGGGCCACGCCGCCGACCGCCAACCCGGCCACCTCGCTTTCGAGGTCGCGGACCAAAGCACTGAGGTCGGGGAGGGGATAGTTCGTCATTCTCTACACCGGGCCAGGAGAATGAAGCATTGAGTTTTGAGTTTTGAGTTTTGAGTTTTGAGTTTTGATTTGCTCCCGGGCGCAGCAAACTCATTCTCTTCAGCGCTCCACTTCAGTGTGAAGGGTGGGGTCCGAAATTCAAAACTCATAACTCAAAACTGAGAACTCACGAGATATGGATCACTGCACACGGCGTGAAATATGCCCAAAATCCGGCGAGTCGTTCCATTTGGGCCAGCAATCTATACCATCTTGAGCAGATGACCCATCTTGTGCTTCTTGGTCTCGAGGTACACGCGGCTGCTGTCGGTAGGCGGCACCTCGAGCGGCACACGCTCGACGATCTCGAGGCCAAAGCCTCGTAGGGCCGTATATTTCGTCGGGTTGTTGGTCATCAAACGCAGGCGTCGAGCGCCGAGATCGACCAGGATCTGCGCCCCGGTCCCATAGTCGCGCGGGTCGGCCTTGAAACCGAGGTGGACATTGGCCTCGACCGTATCCTCTCCCTGATCCTGAAGCTCGTAGGCCCGCAGCTTGTTGAAGAGGCCGATGCCGCGCCCCTCTTGCAAGAGATACAGGAGAATGCCTGAACCCTCCTGCGCAATTTTGGCCATTGCCGCTTCGAGTTGGGCGCCACAGTCGCACCGTCGCGAGGCAAAGACGTCACCCGTCAGGCACTGTGAATGAACACGAACCAGCACCGGTTCGGAGGGGTCGATGGCGCCCATCACCAGCGCCACGTGTTCCTCGCCAGTGACCCGGTTGCGATAGCCGAGAATCCTAAAGTCGCCCAACTCGGTGGGGAGCTCCGGCCCCGCCACCCGTTCGACCAGGTTCTCATTCCGCATCCGATAGGCGATCAGGTCGGCCACCGTGAGTACCCCGAGATCGTGCTCCGCCGCAAACTCCAGCAGCCGCGGCAGCCGCGCCATCTGACCGTCCTCATCCATGATCTCGCACAGAACCCCGGACGGCGTGAGGCCGGCCATTTTCGCCAGGTCCACCGCCGCCTCCGTGTGGCCGGCGCGCTTGAGCACCCCGCCGCGACGAGCGCGCAGGGGAAACATGTGGCCGGGCCGTTGAAGATCGTCGGCGGCGGTCGTCAGATTCACCAGCGCGCGAACCGTCGCCGCACGATCGTGGGCCGAAATGCCCGTCGTCGTGCCCTCGCGGACCTCGACGCTGACCGTAAAGGCGGTGCCGTGAGTGGAGGTGTTCTTTTCCACCATCGGCGGCAGACCGAGCTCCTCACACCGTTCAGCCGTCAGCGCCACGCAAATCAGGCCCCTGGCGTGCCGCGCCATGAAGTTGATGGCATCAGGGGTCACCATGTCCGAGGCAAAAATGAGGTCGCCCTCGTTCTCGCGGTCCTCGTCGTCAACGACGATGATCTGCTGACCGCGGGAAATGCGCGCAACCGCCTCTTCGACGGTGAGAAAATCGGACTTTATCTGCTCAGTCATCTACCAACTCCTGGCGCCGCCCCAGCGCCGAACCCGCATGGTAGCCCGGAGCGCTTCATGCCGCAAGGGGCGGAGGAGCGGAGGAGCGGAGGAGCAGAGGAGAAGGGGAGAAAGGGAGCCATCGCGTGCGGCGGAGGTGCCATCTTCAATATTGTCTGATCCACGCACATCCAAGCAGGCAGAATAATACGGGCAGACAATGATGAAGGTGGCTCCTCTCGGGAAGCGCGTTTGCAAAGGCGGCTGCACTCGAACGCTCGAAAACGGTGCACCGTTCGCGTCCACCGGACGTGCCGTCCTTGAGGATTTTGCGATCGCCCGTCCTCGACACGAGCGGGTTCTTCGGTCGCAAATATCCTCAAGGGGGGCACTCACGGGCAATGCAGCCGTGAACGTCGGGATGTCGATCCCGGAATGAAGTCATCGGAGTAGTTGTGGTGCGGGCGTCCTGCCCGCACACGCAGGCGGGACGCCTGCGCCACAAAAACCGCCCACGTG
>RCNF010000192.1_pt1 | contig 30883 bp, 28 predicted proteins | sample 2041311 | NCBI WGS metagenome assembly RCNF01 (sample SAMN09708228, study PRJNA481090) | Marine sediment metagenome, whole genome shotgun sequencing project. | biome: marine sediment; feature: ocean; material: sediment; isolation source: Sewage treatment plant 2 marine sediment (STP2) ...
GGGTTTGTCGGAGAGTAGATTGCAGATCGAAAACCACGCGTCAGCGGAGTATACTCTCTTGATGGTGGGCGGCGTCTCATGAAAATACTTCTGAAAGTGTTTCCGTTTCTCGATTGGTTCCGCGAGCTGACACCGGAGACGATCCGCACAGACTTCATGGCTGGGCTGACTGTCGCATTGGTTCTCGTCCCGCAATCGATGGCCTATGCCCAGCTCGCCGGGCTGCCGGCCTACTACGGATTGTACGCGGCCTTCCTGCCCCCGATGGTCGCCACCCTCTTCGGATCGAGCCGGCAACTGGCCACGGGTCCCGTTGCCATCGTGTCGCTGATGACGGCCGCGACCCTCGAACCGCTTGCCACCGCCGGCGGCGAGCAGTTCATCGCCTACGCCATTCTCCTCGCGCTGATGGTCGGAATATTCCAGTTCCTCCTCGGCATCGCACGACTCGGGCTGGTGGTGAACTTCCTCTCCCACCCCGTCGTGAACGGCTTCACCAACGCCGCGGCGATCATCATCGCCACCTCGCAGCTCGACAAGATCTTCGGGGTGTCAGTCGAGAAGGCGGAACATCACTACGAGACCATTCAGCGGGTTGTCGGGGCGGCGTTTCACTGGACCCACCTACCGACGCTCGGTATGGCGGTGGTGGCGTTTGCGGTGATGGTCGGGTTGCGTCGAGTCAACCCGCGGCTCCCAAACGTCTTGATCGCGGTGGTGGTGACCAGCCTGCTGGCGTGGGTTTTCGGCTTCGAACACAACAAAAACGTGGCCGAAGACGACATCAACTCGGCCCGTTTGCCCGGTTTGATCGAAGATTTCAATTCCGGCGTGACCACCCAGAAGCACATGGAGGAGCTCCGCTTCGAGGGCAGCCAGACGAGCACGGCCATCACAGCCGATACTGCCGGTGAGTTCTGTCAGCGGTGCCACGGCCAGCGTGATGTCGAGGCTTTCAAAAGCCGCCTGCCAGTCGCCGATAACGGCGGCATCGGGGAGCGGGCCCTTGCCCTGCACCAGATGGCAGGATTGCTCGACACCCATATCGGGGGCATCAAGGAAGAGGTGTCTGACGCCCGCACGGCGCTCCGTTCGCTGGTGTTCGCCCGCGTGCCGGAGGGGGAACCGTCCGCCGGTTTCCACGAAAGGGATCTCGTGCCGGAGGGTGCAACCACCGACGGCCGCCGATGGCGCCTGAAAGTTGGCGGCCGCCCGCTCGACCCTGAGAATCTGCTCCTGGTCGGAGGCGGAGCGGTTGTCGGAGGCATTCCCCGAGGTCTGCCATCCCCAAAGGCACCACGCCTCGACATGACAGTTATCCCGAAGTTGCTGGCGCCCGCGATCATCATCTCACTCCTCGGTTTCATGGAGGCGATATCGATCGCCAAGGCGATGGCTGCCAAGACCCGTCAGCGGCTGGATCCCAACCAGGAACTCATCGGCCAGGGTCTTGCCAATATGGTCGGCTGCGTGTTCCAAAGCTACGCGGTTTCGGGGTCGTTTTCACGTTCGGCGGTCAACCTCCAGGCCGGCGCCAGGACCGGTCTTTCCAACGTCTTTTCCAGTATCGTCGTGATGATCGTCCTTTTGTTTCTGTCACCGATGTTGTATTTCCTCCCGCAGGCCGTGCTTGCCGCGATCATCATGATGGCGGTCATCGGTCTGCTCAACGTCAGCGGTTTCGTCCACGCGTGGCGGACCAACCCGTTTGACGGTCTGGTTTCGGTCATTACGTTCGTTGGGACGATCGCCCTCGCCCCGCACCTCGAGTGGGGCATCTTCATGGGTGTGGTGCTGTCGCTCGGCGGCTATCTCTTCCGGTCGATGCGGCCTCACGTCGCGGTGCCGGCAGCGGACGGTACGATGCATGATGCCGGACGCCACGATCTTCAAAGCTGCCGCCACGTCGCGGTTGTCGGTTTCGACGGCCCCCTCAATTTCGCCAGCACGTCCTATCTCGAGGACGAGATTCTGCGTCAGGTGGCGGACCATCCCGAACTCCGCTATCTGCTGCTCTCGGGCCAGGGCATTACCGAGATCGACGCCACCGGCGAGGAGACCCTTCGCCACCTCGTGGATCGTCTGCGAGCAACCCGCATCCAGGTTGCCATTACCGACCTGTCCGATAACGTCCTCGATGTCCTGAAACGCTCACATCTCTATAATCGGATCGGCGAAGAAAACATCTTCGCCACCGACGCTCGCGCCATCGCCGCAATCTATGTGCCGGCTCATCGCGACTCCGACGAGACCGACTGTCCGTTCCTCGGCATCGTCCCCCGCCTCACCGAACTGTCCCTCCATCCGGACGGCTCGCTCCACGACGCCGATCGTTACCGTCTGCCGATCTGTCGTCACGTGGCGGTACTTCGGATCGAAAGCTCGATCAACCGGGCCAACGTCCGCTATGTTGAAGAGTGGATTTTTGAACGCATCGCGAATCGACCCGAAATCCGGCACCTGGTGGTGGTCGCACACGGCGTCACCTCGATCGATGCCGAAGGCGCCCAACGTCTGTGTCTTCTCGTGGACGAATTGAGAAAGCACGATCTTCGAGTTTCCTTCTGCGGCGTTCCGGATGAGGTGGTGGACGTCGTGAATCATATCGGCCGTCACGACGTGATGGACGCCTCTCATGTCTTCCCGACGGGTTCGGTAGCGGTCGCGTCAATCTGGGCGCAGGCCCACGTGGACTCCGATGAACGTGCGTGTCCGCTCCACCCGCTCGCACCTCAGTTGACTGAACTCGGTGTCCACCCGAAAGGCGGTCTCCGCGATGCCCGCCGCTCCGGCCTTCGTCTCTGCCCGACTGTTGCAGTCCTCCGTCTTGACAGCCCTTCGGGCTTTACCGGCCACGGTGCTATAACCAGCGAGTTCGACCGCTGGCGGGAAAAACGGCCTCGGATCTCAACGGTCATTTTCGTGTGCTCGGCGTTGACACGCCTGGAGCCCGCCCAGGCAGAGGATCTTCTGGAATTGGTGCGGCACGCTCGCCGGAGCGGATATCGGGTCACTTTGAGCAGGTTGCCGGACTCCCTCTTCGAGACACTGGCTCGCACCGGGCTCGGCGACGACATCGGTGTCGACGACATCTATCCATCGGTGACCGGAGCCCTGGCCGAAATGTGGGGCGAGACCCATCCCGCGGACGATGATGAGAACTGTCCACTTGAAATGATGCTGCCCCACGTCACCGAGCTCTCCCTCCACCCCGACGGCTCGATGCGCGACGCCAGGAGACACGCACTGGCTTTGTGCCGCTACATCTCGGTGGTCCGGTTCGACGGCCGACTTGATTATTCCACCCTCAAACACTTCATTCGCGGCATCGAGCGCGTCGTCGACAACCTCCCCGAGCTACGTAGCCTCATCATTGCCGGCCACACGCTCGAACGGATCGACGAAGACGCGGCCGTGGGCCTCGTGGAGTTCTTCGACCGGCTGCGAAACCGAGGTCTCCAGGTGTGCATCAGCGGGCTCCGCGACGAGGTGATCGACGTGCTCCGCCGCACCGGTGTCCACGAAGCCATCGGCGAGGAGTGCATCTTCCCGACCCAGGCCAGGGCCATCGAGTGTGCTTACGCCGAACTCCACCAGGACGTGGATGAGGCTCATTGCCCCCTCACGGAGGTCGTACCGATCTGACCTGTTCTACCAGCCCTTGGTGCGCATGATCTCGTCAATGCTCTCCTGGGCAACTTCCTGCTCGTGCGCCAGCCGAGCCGCGCGAGCCGCCCGGATCCGCTCGACAAGAGTATCCACGTCGGTCGGCTTTTCGAAGATATCCGTAGCTCCGAGCCGGGTCGCCTCGACGGCAGTCTGAACGGTGGCGCGGCCCGAGAGAATCATGACCTGCAACTCGGGCCGCAGTTCGCGCAATCGGCGCAACGTCTCGACGCCGTCCAGTCCCGGCATGGAAAGATCGAGAACAACCGCATCGAAGGTCTGTTCTTCGACCGCGCTCAGAGCCTCACGCCCGGATCGGGCGCAGACAACCTCGAGCCCTCGAATCTGCAATCGCTCGGCGAGCGCTTCGAGAAAACTCACCTCATCATCGACCAGAAGAACCCGATCCATAGCCATTCAAACCTCCGCCTTGCGCTCGTCTGCCTGTTCTGCGGCCACCGCCCGTCGCGAACCCAGGTCCAGGACGATATGGCATTCTCCTTCGGGGGTGGTTTCGATTCGCGGTGCGGCACCCAGGGCTGCGGAGCCGCTCATGAGCACCGCGGCATTCGACGGGTCGCCATCCGTCCCAGCCACCGGGTCGCCGCTGCCCACGATCACCCGAACACCGCTTGGTCCTTCTTCAGCCCACACGTCGATCCGGCGCACCGACGTCGCAGCCGCCAATGCAACCCGCATACATGCGTGGAGGGCGAGCAGCAAGTCAAATGAACTGCCTCGATGAGCCAATGAGGTCTCAGGCGGGCGAATGTCGATATCAACCTCTGCCAACCGCGCTGCCCGCGCCGCGAGGGTGCCGAAGAGTGCCAGCGCATCGCCTAAGTCAAAATCGACTTCGGTGTCGTCGATGCAGTGGGAAAGACGATGCAAGCTGCGGTTGATCGCCTCGCCGCGGTCAACCTGGGCCTTGATTCGCGCTGCGAGATCGGTGACCCGGGCGAGTCCCGCCGTACCGCTCTGCGCCGCTGCCGCGACGATATCCTGCTGCAGACCCGCGAGCTCGTTGATGATGTTGAAGATGTTGCTCAGCTCGTGCGACAAACCCGCGCCCATCGCCCCGAAAAACAGGACGCCCTCACGGTCGGATCCCCGAAGAGGGTCATCCCGCATTGGATTCCTGCGTTTCCATCGAGCTCGACGCCTGGCGAACGGTTGCCAACAGATCCTCGAGGTCGACCGGTTTCTGCAGGTAGGCCACCGCACCGAGACGGCGACCGATCTCGCTGTCCTCGGTGGAACCGTGCCCGGTCATCAGGATCACCTTGACATCGGGGTACCGCCGGCTGATGGTCCGCAGGACCTCGAGCCCACCGATCCCCGGCATCTTGACGTCGATCACGACTACATCGAAATGTTCTTCACGAAGACGTTCGAGGGCCTCGTCTCCCGAGGTGACGCCGGTCGCATCAATACCCCGCAGCTCGAGTCGCTCCACCAATGCTGAAATGAGCTCGTCTTCATCGTCGACAAACAACAGCTTCGCTTGACCCATGAATCTCACTCCTTGCGCGAAACCGGCAGCTCGACCGTGAAGCGGGTTCCCTCACCGAGCGTGCTCTCGACCCGAATCTCGCCCCCGAGTTTTTTGACGATGCCATAGGTGATGGAAAGACCAAGCCCGGTGCCGGAGCCGTCCTTGGTTGTGAAGAAGGGCTCGAAGATCCTCTCTTGTTGCTCCTTCGGGATGCCAACCCCGTCGTCGGCAATCGTGACCGCAACCCGTTCCAGGCCTTCGCGGACGATCTCGATTCCGATATTCCCTCCCTGTGCAACAGCCGCAACGGCGTTGTTGAGAATGTTGAGGAACACCTGTTGCAGCTGCCCGCGGTCACTCGTGATGGTCGGCACCTCGGAATCGATGTCGAAATGAATCTTGACCTCGCAATACTCCGCCTCCTTTTCGAGAAAACCAATCACTTCCTTGAGGAGAGTCTCGAGGTCGATGGTTTCGGTTGTGACGTCCATGTGGCGGGCAAAGCCGAGCAATCGGTGGGTGACCTTCTTGCACCGTTGAACCGACTTCAGGATCGAGTCCACGGCTGCGACGAGGCGCTCCCGATGTTTGACGTCGGGGTCGACCGTCACCAGATCGAGAACCAGACCCGCCTTTTCGTTGATGATCGCCAACGGGTTGTTGATCTCGTGCGCGACACCGGCGGCAAGTCGCCCGATGGAGGCCAGCTTGTTGCTGTACTCCACGTGGTGGTACAGCGCCGTCCGCCGTTCGTCCGCCTCTCGCATTCTTCGAATGAGCAGACCCGATCCCCAGAGGACCACTCCAAGAATCAGGGCGGTGCTTACGATCAGGAAACCGATGAGCTCGCTGCGCAAGGAAAACCAGCGCCCCATTGCCTCGCGTGCCGGTTTGATGTGGATCAGGATGAATGGTGAGCTCGCGATATAGGCCGAGGACATAAAGATCTTTTCGCCCTGGGAATCCACGACCTCGACGTCTTCGACGCTTGGAGAGAAGTGTGGGACCGGCATCGGGAACGGCTGCAAGATCTCTCCGTAGCGGCGCGACGGCGACTGGAGGATCCCCTCCCGATTGATCAGAAACACATCGTCTGTGGGGTTCAATCCGGCGGTGAGGATCTGTTCGCTCAGCATGTCGGCGTCGATCGTCGCTCTCAGAATGTAAAAGCCCCCTTCATCGCGGTCGTGCCGGATGGCGATGGCGAAGTGCGGGGAGTTGCGGAAGCCGAGAAACACGTCACTGGTGTAGGTGCCCAGTCGCGCCACCTCGTGAAACCAGTCCTGATCGATGTAATTTCGGCCGGCCAGTTCGTAGGGGCCCGAATAACAGAGTTGGTCGCCCCGGTCATCGATCACCCCGAGATCAACGAACGCTCCGACTTCCAGTGATCGGTTGAGGTTGGAGATCATGCGCATCAAGGTTTGTTCGTTGCAGAGATCGCTGAACGGGCGGTCGTGAACCAGAAACGTCAGGACCGATCGTCGCTCGGACAAAAAGAGCTCCAACGACCGTTTGGTGTTGAGCGTCAGCCGCGCCATCGGCTGCACTGCCTCCGCCTGGAGAGCCTCGCGGTACTGCATGTAGTTCATGAAGGTGGTGATGATCAAGGGCACAAGGGCGACCGTGGCGGTCGCAAGGACCACCGACCGCCGCAGAGCCCGGTAGGCGCCCTTGGGCACGCTGCCGTCGGCTTCGGCGGGTTCCGGGAGGCCGAATTGAGGCAAGAGACCTCGAGGAAAGGACATTCCGAAAACTCTCTCAGTCTCCGGCGTCCCCGGCCCGAAGCTGCTCGAGCCGCCGATACGCCGCCTTCATGGTCTCGGTGAGCTCTTCGATATCGACCGGTTTGCGGAGGTAGGCAAATGCGCCGATTTCCTTCGCCAAAACCTCCTCGGCATCAGTGCCGTGACCGGTGAGAATGATGACCTCGGTGCTCGGGTGCGTCCGTTTGACCCGGCGCAGAACCTCCATGCCGTCGATGCCCGGCATCTTGAGGTCGAGAACCATGACCTCGGGTTCGTCGTTCTCGACCATTGCCAGTGCCTGCTCGCCGTTGAACGCGACGACCGGCGTCATCCGCCGCGTCTGGAGGCGCTCGGAAAGGGCGAGAACAAACTCCTCTTCGTCATCCACGAGCATGACCTTGGAGGGGACTTCGATGTCGATGTCGAACGAGATCCCGGGCTCGCGGTAGTGCGGACCCGGTCGCGCGGCCGCAGTTCGGACGCCAGACACGGCGGTCGCGGTCTCGACGAGCTCGCGCTCGAGACGATCGAGAAACATGGTGTGCTGTCTGATCAGAATCGTGACGTCGCCGTCGCGGCAAGTCACGTCCACATCGTGGCCTTCATCGGCTAGGGCCACGTCGACGGAGGCTGCCAATCGGAAATCAGAGATGGCCTGCTCCACCGACGGCGTCACCGTCACTGCGGGGAGCAGAGCCTGCGTTGTGATCATCTCTACGGCCTCGTCCACGGTCGAGTCCTGCATTGCAATAAAGACGTCGTACAGGTCTTTTTCCCACGGCCCGCAGTCGAACAATTCATCTGTCCAGTCGGCCCGCAATTCGTCGTCCTTGCCGATCCGGCGCTGGGCCTCCCGTTTCGACACGCCCTCAGCCAATGCCTGCTGCAACCGGTAGTCGTGAGTGCCACCAACACAGATCTTGAGGACTTGAGTCAGCGCCGGCGAAACCAGGTGGAGCGTCCGACCCAGATATACCCGGGGCTCAGAGCCACCAATCGTCGCCGCAACCGCGGCCCTCAAGTGAGCGACAAGACGGGGGCTGTCTCGACGAACGCCATCGAAGAGTGATCGCGGGCCGTAGAGGAGCTTTTCGAATCGGCTCGCGGCGATATCTGATGTCTCCGCCGCAATCTCGAACAGCTGCTCGTCCGTGAGTTCTGTCGCGCAAAGGCTCTCCCGCACACCATCCGCGATCTCGCGCCCGTGGCAGAAGACTCCGGCGTCGATCGCTACGATTGCCATGCCGTCCGCTCCCTCCGATTCACCGGGCGCACTCTAATAAATCGTCGAATCGGTTCATTGGAACGCCCTTCGAACCCTCCATGAAACCTCCCAGAGTCTACCACCGAATTGCGACGGACATTGCGCGGAAGAGCAGGTTTTGAGGGCCTCGAAAGACCATAGGGGACCCCCTTCCGCACCCCTGTTGACCTGGACGCCCAGCAGGGCTCCGGCGCTCACCGTCCCCAGTAGTAGAGCAACAGGAAACCGAACAGACCGAGCACCGCCCAGAAGGCGATGGCGCCGGTGTCCCAGGTTCTGGCAAAGACCCCTGTCGGGCCGTGGAGACGGTAGACCAGCCGGTAGGCGCGGCCGAGGAGCACTCCGGCGACGATCGAAAAACCTTCATTGAAACGGCGAACGCTCGCGGCGATCCTCCGGATCAGGGCCGGCAGCATCTTGCGGTAGGTCCAGTCGAAGTCGAGATTGATGCCGGCCTTCTCCGGTGGGTAGATCCCGGTGCGCATCAGCACGGCGAAGGCGAGAACGGCAAACAGCAGGAGTTGGAACGAGGTCAAAACGTGGCCGGCCGTGTAGGGCTCGTAGTCGACGTCCTGGAAGGGCAGGATCTCGTACAGCGGGCCGGGGAACACGCCGATCGCGACACACAGGACCGCACCCGCCACCATCGCCACGAGCATGTTCCACGGCGCTTCTTTGACCCGCAACCCCGAGTCGTGGGCGAAGAAGGCGAAATACGGGATTTTGATCCCCGAGTGCTCCATAACACCGGCCGAAGCCACCAACAACCCAAGGAAGATCCAGGTCATGTGATCGTGTTCGACCGCCGAGATCACCATCGATTTGGTGACAAAGCCGGAGAACAGGGGGAAACCCGAAATCGAGGCCGCAGCAATGAGGCAGCACACCGTGGTCACCGGCATCGACTTGTAGAGCCCGCCGAGCTCGGTGGCCTTGATGGTCCCGGTGCGGTAGAGCACAGCGCCCATCGTCATGAACAGCAGCGCTTTATACAGAATGTGGGCGAAGGCGTGGCTCACGGTCCCATTGAGCGACAGTGCGGTGCCGATGCCGATCCCCACCACCATGAAGCCGAGCTGGTTGTTGAGGCTGTAGGCCAGCACCTTGCGAAGGTCATTCTCGATTACCGCGTAGAAGACCGGGAACAGGGTCATGACCACGCCCATCGGGATGAGGATCTCGGTGCCCGGAAAACCACGCGCGAGGGCGTAGATGGCGAGCTTGGTCGTGAAGGCCGAGAGAAAGACCGTGCCGGTGACCGTGCCGTTGGGATAGGCGTCCTGGAGCCAGTTGTGGAGGAATGGGAAGGCCGCCTTGACGCCGAAAGCGAGGAATATCAAAACCACGCCCGGGCTCGCCGATGACAGGAGACCGTCGTCGCCGATCAGCTGTCCGAAGGCGATCGACCCGGTGGCTGCAGCATGGATGATGACGCCCGCCAGCAGCAGCACCCCCGATCCCACCTGGATCACCAGGTATCGCATCCCTGATCGATACGAGGCCTCGGTGCGGCTGGCCCACACCAGAAAGACCGACGACACGGCCGTCAGCTCCCAGTAGACAAAGAGGGTGATCAGATCGCCCGCAAAGACAGCCCCCACCGCCGCACCGACGTAGATCATGGCCGCCACCTGCTGGACGGTGTCCTTGACGTGCAACGCATAGATCGCAGCCAGGAACGCCGCGAGGTGGAAGATGTAGCCGAAGACCAGGCTCAGACGATCGATCCGGACCACCGTCAGTTCGTAGTCGAAGAGCCGCAGCTGGTGCGACAACCCCGGCTCGAGCGTGAGGAGCTGCAGAAAGCTCACGACCGGCAGGACTACCGCGAATCCCGGCTGCCAACGCCTGGGCAGGAGCGAAATCAGGATCGCTCCGACGATGAGGATGAGCCCCGGGGGGAGTGACTCAATCATCGTAGTAGTCCTCGGGTCGCCACAGGAATCGGCGCAGGTTCTTACCAATGATCACGATGCACCAGAAGGCCGCAAAACCGAAGAAACCGTAGAAGTTCGGAAAGCCCTCCCAGGGGGCGTAGGCGTGGCGGTGAACGAGGAGATCGGCGACGCCCAGCAACACGCACACCACCACCAGGCCCCAATAGAGCCGATTTGCAGTGCCCGGCTGGTCGAGCCAGTATTTCTTTTCGTCGCTCATGGCGCCACGATCCCCATCAAGAGCTCATAGATGTTCTCGGCATAGAAAAAAGCCACCACACAGCCGATACCGGTCAGAACCGGCGGTAGTACGCACAGGAAGGGCGCCTCGTGGATGCCGCCTCCCGGGTTGTGATCGGCGCTGTCGACCTCCGGCGGCGGCCGGAAGAAGGCCCTGCCGACAACCGGCATCAGGTAGCCGATGGACAGCAGCGAGCTCGCCATCAGCACCAGCATCATCACCAGCTGATCGGCCTCGACCGTCCCCAGGATCAAATACCACTTGCTCCACGAGCCGCCCATAGGCGGCAGCCCGATGACGCTCAGCGAGCCGAGAAAAAACGCACCAAAGGTGAAGGGCATCCTTCGGCCGAGCCCGTCCATCTCGGAGATTTCGGTCTTGTGGGCTCCGACCATGATCGCCCCGGCGCAGAAGAAGAGGGTGATCTTGCCGACCGCGTGCATGGCTATGTGCATGCCGCCGCCCATCACCCCCGCCGTCGTCGCCAGCGCGCCGCCGAGGACGATGTAGGAGAGCTGGCTGATCGTCGAATAGGCCAACCGGGCCTTGAGGTTGTCCTTGGTGAGGGCGATGATCGAGGCTGCGAGGATGGTGAAGGCCGCAACCCAGGTCAGCCAGCGGCTGGCGTTGGTCGCGGCCAACAGGTCGATACCGAAGATATAGATGATGATCTTGAGGACCGTGAACACGCCGGCCTTGACCACCGCCACCGCGTGCAACAGCGCACTGACCGGGGTCGGCGCCACCATCGCCGCCGGCAGCCAGCGGTGGAAGGGCATCAATGCCGCCTTGCCGGTACCAAAGGCGTACAACGCCAGCAAGACCATCAGGTGCCAACCCTCGACCCGCCCGGCGAGAATTCCCCCTGGCCGGAACTCGGTGGTCCCGGCCGCGAGGTAGGTCCAGACCAGGGCAAAGAAGAAAAAGCCCACCGAGGTCCCCATGAGGATTCCCAGATAGATTCGTCCGGCCTTTTTTGCAGCCTCGGTTCCGTGGTGCGTCACCAGCGGGTAGGTCGAAAGAGTGATGGCTTCATAGAACACGAAAAGGGTGAAGACATTGGCGGCGAAGGCCACCCCGAGGGCACCAGAGATGGCAAGCGCAAAGCTGATGTAGAAACGGGTCTGGTTCGTCTCGTTGTGGCCGCGCATGTAGCCGATGGAATACAGCGTGGTCACGATCCACAGACCCGACGCCACGAGGGCGAATAGCATCCCCAGCGGCTCCACCTCGAATGCGAGATCGAGCCCGGGCAAGACCGTGACGATATCGAGGCGGGGGCGCCCGCCCGCCTGTACGGCCGGCAGAATTACACCGGCGACAACGGCGAAGAGCGACCCACTGGTCACCAGAGAAGCGGTATCACGGAGATTGGGCCAGCGCCCGAAAAGCGCGATCAGGACAATCCCGCCGAGCGGCCACAGGACCGCTACCCCGACAGCGGTGTCGACGTTCACGGTCCGACCCCCAGCAACATCCGCGCCGCTGCCGAGGCGGCGCCAACGCTCAAGGATGTGAAGATGCCAAAGAAGATGGTGGCGCCGGCCAACACCCAGATCGGCACCAACAGGCTCGCCGGTGCTTCAGTCACCTCGGGTGCATCATCGGCCGGTTGACGGAAGTACGCCACCTCGATGACCCGCCAAATGTAGATCAGGGCGAGCAGCGAGCTGAGGAGGATCAGCACAGCCACCGGCCACAGACCGGCCTGGATGGCGCCCATCACCAAATACCACTTGCTGACAAAGCCTACCGTCAGCGGCACCCCGATCATGCTCAGACCAGATACGACAAAGGCCGCCATGGTCCACGGCATCCGTCGTCCGAGACCGGCCATGGCCTCGATCTGCACCGACCCGGTGCGCAGCAGCACCGCGGCCATCACCAGAAAGAGCCCGCTCTTCATCAGAGCGTGATTGAAGAGATGGACCAGACCGCCGGTCAGACCACTCACCGACACCAGACTCAGACCGAGCACCATGTAGCCGATCTGGGCAACGCTCGAGTAGGCCAGCATCCTCTTGATGTTGTTTTGGAATATCGCCACGAAGGAACCGGCAAACATCGCAGCGAGGGCCAGAGGCATCAGCACAGCATCGAGACGCAAAACTCCGAAGGCGAGCGGTGCGCCGAAGATCGAGAACAGGAAGCGGACCAGCACGTAATACGCGACCTTGGTGCTGGTGGCGGCGAGGAAGGCGGTCACGATTGCCGGTGCATAGGTGTAGGCGTTGGGCAACCAGATGTGGAGCGGGAAGACCGCCAGTTTGATGCTGGTTCCGATGCAGATACAGGCCAGCGCCACCAGGACCGTGCGGTTGGGGCCCACCGCCGCCAATTGCACCGCCATATCGGCGATGTTGAGGGTCCCCGTCACCATGTAGATCATGCCGATGCCGAGCAGGATGAAGGTGCCGCCGATGGTGCCCATCACCAGGTACTGGATCGACGAGGTCAGAGCCCGCCGGGTGGTGCCCTGGGCGATCAGCGCATAGGACGACAGCGAGGAGATCTCGAGAAAGACGAAGATGTTGAAGGCGTCGCCTGTGACGGTCATGCCGGCGAGCCCGGTCATACAGAGGAGATATAGCGCGTAGAACTTGTGGTGGTTTTCCCGCCAGATCTCCTGGTCGAGGCTGCGGGGGCTGGCTGTGAGGACGATGGCGCAGATCGCGGTCACCACCAGCAGCACGAGGGCATTGAGAATGTCGATTCTGAGCTCAATGCCCCACGGTGCCCGCCAGCCGCCCTCCGCGTAGCTGATCGTGCCGAACTGAACCACCCGGTTGAAAATGACGCAGGCGCTCGCAAACGAACTCCACGCAACCACCATCGCGAAGGCCCAAGCCACGCGCGCCCGGCGAACGATCAGGCATACCGCGGCCGTCAGCAGCGGCAGGGCGATCTGGAGAGCCGGGAGATCGTCCGAAAATCTGGCGATGAGCTCGCTCACGCCTCCTCCTCCCGCTCGATCTCACGGAGCTCATCCTCCTCGATGGTGCCGTAGGCCTCCTGGATGCGGACGACCAGAGCCAGCGCGAGTGAGGTCGTCGCCACGCCGACCACGATCGCAGTCAGCATCAGAACATGCGGCAGGGGGTTGGAGTAGACGGTAAAGCCCTCGGCCTCGATCGGCGCCGTACCGCCCTGAACCTTGCCCATGGCGACGTAGAACATGATGACCGACACCTGAAAGATGTTGAGGCCGATGATCTTCTTAACCAGGTTGTCCCGGGAGATCACAACGTAGAGACCGGTCATCATCAGAAAGATGACGATCCAGTATGGGTAGAGACCGCCCTCAAACATCGCGGCGCCCCCGTCCCGCAAATAGGAAGAAGATGGTGGCCATGACCGCCGCCACCGTGATCCCCACCCCGAGCTCCACCAGCAGGATGCCCAGGTGCTGGCCGTGGACCGCGTCGTGCGCCAGCACGCCGTAGTCGAGGAAGTTGCCGCCGAGGAAGATGGTGTCGATACCCACCGAGCCGTAGAGCAGGACGCCAAATGCCACCAGGAACTCCAGCACCCTCGGCGGGAAGACCCGCTGTGCCGTCTCGAGACCGAACATCAGGGCATAGAGAATGATCGCGGCGCCAAAGATGACGCCGGCCTGAAAGCCGCCGCCGGGGCCGTAATCGCCGTGGAACTGGACGTAAAGCGCGAACAGCATGATCAGCGGGATCAGCAACTTCGACAGGGCGCGGAGGATGACGTGGCGGATCACGGCCCGTCACTCTCCGCCGCTGCATCGTCTCGGTGGCGCCACCGGTAGTAGGTTCGGCCACCTCCGAGCAACAACAGAACCCCGACACAGGCGGTAAAGATCACCGTGGTCTCGCCCCAGGTGTCGTAGCCCCGGTAGGAGGCGAGGATTGCCGTCACCATGTTGGGCACACCGATCTCTGCGTCCGTGTCCTCGATGTAGTGGTCCGCCACGTGGTGGTGGATCGGCGCCGCCGGGTCGCCATAGCGCGGCATGTCGAAGGTCGCGAAAACCAGCGCCGCCCCCGTCAAGACCACTGCGATCAAAGCCAGGGGCTGCGGCCGTTGATACAGGGTGCTTTCCTTGCTGGTGGTGAGCGACAACGTGGCGAGCATGAGGATTGTGGAGATACCGGCGCCCACTGCAGCCTCTGTAAAGGCGACATCCACCGCGTCCATGACTGTGAAGAGCGATGCCGACAACAGACTGAAGATGCCCATCAGCATCACCGCCGCAAACAGATCGCGCAGCCGGATGATGGCAATGGCGATCACCGCGAGGAAGGTGAAGAGGACGATGTGGACGACGTCAATCATCCTCGGCCTCCCGCGCGAGTTCGTGGCCGAGCAGAGGTCTGAGGCCACGCAAGTACGCCGCCTTGGCGAGGGCGTGTCCAGCCAACGGACTGGTGATGGCGAGAAAGAGCAGGAGCATGACGAGCTTGATGGTCACGAAGAACGAGTCGGACGCGAACATCAGACCGACCAGCACCAACCACGCGCCCATGGTGTCAGTGATCCCGGCCGGGTGGATTCGGCTGTAGAAATCGGGCAGACGGAGGATGCCGATGGCTCCGACGATCAGAAACAGCGAGCCGGCGAGGACAAAGACCCAGGTCAGGCTCTCGGTGATCGGCCAGCCCATCAGTAGACCTCGTCCTCGTCCTCCTCCATCCCCGCGAGGTCGTTGAACCGAGTGAACTTCATCACCGCTATCGTGCCGATGAAGTTCATCAGGGCGTAGACCAATGCGAGGTCGAGGAAATCGGGGCGGCCTGTCAGAAAGCCATAAACCGCGATCAGGAGCACCGTCTTGGTGCCGAAACTGTTGACCGCGAGGATGCGGTCGAACACCGTGGGGCCGAGGATCGACCGTACGAGCGTCATCGCCATACACACCAACAGCGCCGCCGTGGCCGCCGCAAAGGGGGCCATCACGTGCCCATCCCCTCGAGCTTTGTGACCCGCCGGTCCATGTCGCCTTCCAGCAGGCCTTCCGCAACTTCGTCGGCGATCGCGTGAACGGTGATGTAGGGACCGCGTACACGGATCGAAATCGTCCCCGGCGTGAGGGTGATTGAGTTGGCGTAGATCACGCGTCCGAGATCGCTGTGCTGAGTCGTCCCCGCCTCGATGATGCGTGGGCTGATTCGCGGCCGGCCCGGCGCGAGCACGCGACGAGCGACGTCGACGTTGGCCTTGAAAATCTCCTTGACCAGCCACGGCGCGTAGACGACGGCGCGCGGGATGAGATGAACCGGCACCGCCTCGTCGTCGACGATGCCCATGCGCAGGCTCAAGAAGACGACAAACAGACATGAACCGACGCCGAAGCCGATCATCAGCAGTGTGTAGTGGCCGGAGTTGAGGAGCCACACTCCCATCAGGATGACAAAGAGAGAGACCGTGGATCTCACAGGAGCACCCCGTGATACTGCAGGCTGGAACTCGGCCTCGCCACCGTTCCCCTCCTTGAAACCGCGTTGTCATCGCGACCCCCGCGGTGATTGACATCCTGTCGGCGAGGGACAGAATAACCGATTCCGCCACCGTTTGCAGAGACATCCAATCAGTCTCGGGCATAATCGGAGGATGACCTGGGACCCCGAGCAATACCTCCTCTTTTCGGAAGAACGCGGGCTGCCCTTTCGTCACCTGCTGGCTGCCTTGCAACACCTCGAACCAGAGTCGATCGTCGATCTCGGCTGTGGTTCGGGCGCGCTAACGACGTCTCTGATCGAACGCTGGCCCGCAGCCCGAATCACCGGAATCGACACGTCCACTGAGATGATCGCGCACGCGAAAAGGCGGGAGATCCCCGGCAGGCTTACCTTCGAGATCGGCGATGCCACGATCTGGCGGGCACCCCACCCCGTCGACCTCCTCCTCTCCAATGCCTGCTTCCAATGGATTGACAACCACCGAGCCCTCTTCGGTCACCTCCTGGCAAAGCTCGCCGCGGGTGGCACCCTCGCCTTTCAGGTTCCCGCCAACCACGCGGCGCCCTCGCACACGATCCTCCGCGACCTCTGCTCGAGCCCGCGGTGGCGCGACAAGCTTGACGGTCACCCCCAAACTGGGGTCCAGGACCCCGGGTGGTACCTCGAGGAACTGGGGAATCGACGCTTCGCCGTGAACGCGTGGGAGACCACGTACCACCATGTCCTGGGAGGCGAAAACCCTGTGCTTGAGTGGGTCAAGGGAACGACCTTGCGGCCGGTGCTCGAGCGCCTGGGTAGAAAAGAACAGCTCGAATTCACCAGTAGCTACGGCGGACTCCTGCGCAAGGCATATCCCGCAATCGACGGCAGAACAACTTTTAATTTCAATCGGTTATATGTCGTCGCATATCGACAGTGATGAATGTGGGTGGTGAGTGCTCAATAGAACTGTTCACTCTTGAGTATCGCAATGGAGGTCCCCGCTCACCGGCCCGAAAGACCCTCAGCTCCAGTGGATTGAGCCCGAGTACCCATCCCAGCTACCGAATGGAGTCGTTGGACCAGGGCAGGTGGTCGAGATCGACGTTGCCTCCAGAAATGATCAAACCGACCCTTCGGCCGGCAAAGGTCCCGGGGTGTTCGAGAACGGCGGCCAGGGACACCGCGCCCGAGGGCTCGACGACGATCTTCATCCGCTCCCAGAGCAGCCGCATGGCGCGGATAATGTTCGCCTCGCTGACCGTGAGAATGCCCTCGAGCCGTTCCGACAGGATGCGAAAGGTCCGGTCAGAGAGCGAAGTCAACAGGCCGTCGGCGATGGTGGTCGGTTGGACCGACGGGTGGATACGTCCGTCGCGCAGCGAGCGGTAGGCGTCGTCGGCTCCGACCGGCTCGGCGCCCCACACCACGATGTCGGGGCGCGACCCGGACACCGCGATCGCGGTACCTGACATCAGCCCCCCACCGCCCACCGGCGCCATGACCATTTGGAGATCGGGGACGGCGGTGATCAGCTCGAGGGCGGCGGTGCCCTGACCCGCGATGACCATGGGGTTGTCGTAGGCGTGGATGAAGGTGGCGCCGGTTCGAGCGACGACCGCCTCGAGGGTGGTCTCGCGGGCCTCGAGCGTCGGCTCGCACTCGGTGATCTCGGCTCCGTAGCCGGCCACCGCCGCCTTCTTCACCGGTGGCGCCGTCCTGGGCATGACGACGTGCGCCCGGATCCCGCGGTTCGCCGCGGCAAAGGCTAGGGCCGCTGCGTGGTTGCCCGAGGAGTGGGTGGCGACACCGCGCTGCGCCGCTGCCTCGTCGAGTGAAAAGACCGCGTTGGTGGCCCCGCGAGCCTTGAAGGCGCCGACCTTCTGGAGGTTTTCGCACTTGAAATGGAGTTGTGCCCCCGCCATGTGATTGATCGCCTGCGATGTCATCACAGGGGTACGGTGAATACGACCGCGGATGCGCTCCGCCGCGGCAAGGACATCCTCGAAAGTTGGGTCGGTTGTCACGAAAGGCATCCTAGCTCAGCCGGGCTGAAAGGGAGAAAGGGTGCAGGGGAGAAAGGGGGCCCATCCCACCGTCGCATCCGGAGAAACCGCAGATCACGCAGATGAACGCAGATACAGGATCCACGATGCAGGTGGGAAACGGGCCTCGTGCGGCGGAGGTGCCATCTTTTGCATTGTTTGACGCCTCTTTCTTCAGCACACCCGAGGGGCGTCTCGGGCAAACAATGCTAAAGGTGGCTCCTCTCGGGAAGCGTGTTCTCAATGGCGGGTTCACACGAACGCCCGATATTGGCGCATCGAAAGCGAGAACAGCTTCCCTTCAAGAGATTTCTCCACTCGCTACGCTCGGTCGAAATGACAAATTGAAAGGTGTTTCTTCGCTCAGTCGAAATGACACGATGTCGAGCGGGCCGTAAACGACCCGCCTACGCCTTTCAGAAGCATCCTTGGTTGTCGAGAAAGCCGTAGGCAGGTCCTTCAGGGCCTGCCAGAAGACTGCAAGGAAACGGGGGTGATGACAGAATCTACACTTCCCGTAGACCTGCGATGGAATATCCGAAATCTATGGCGAGGGTGTTGGTGAGAACGGAATCTACACGTCCCGGGAACACGCGATGGCAATTCCTAATTCCTAATTCCTAATTCAGGATCACCGTCTCCCGTAGCGTGTATGGCCCGCCGTGCGCATCATCCCGGTAAATCTCCACCTTGATTTCGTCGGGGCCGACAAAGACCTTGAAGAATGACGATCTGGTCTGCCCCCGGCCCTCGATCTGGCGTTCATACCACCTGTCTCGCGCAGTGGGGTCGCTGCCGTACTCATCGTAGAACTGAGCCAGAGTCTGGGTGACCGGTTGGTCTTTAAGACCCAGGTATTTGAACCAGTAATCAACGTGGTATGGATCGTCGCGGTAGAGCTGTCGGATCGATTTCGCCTCTCCGACACCCTTCTTCCGCCCTTCTTTGATCGCGCGGTCGATCGCGTGATACATCTGGTCGGCGTAGGAAGCTTCCTCGAGACCCCTGGCATGGCCCGCATCGATCTGCCACAGCCCGTTGATCTTTGTGTACGAGGTGTTGTGGGTGTGGCCGCAGACGTACGCGTCAACATCATGCTTCTTCATCACCTGGAAAAAGGCGAACGCGCTTTCCCAGTTCTCGTCCAACGAGTCGCCCTGGTGGCGAATCCGCCCGTTGCCCATGTCGGGCATTGGGACAAGCGGTTCGTGGCCGAATACGAAGCGGTGCTTCTTCGTCGTCGCCGCCAGATCCGCATCCAACCACTCCATCAGCTCTGGCACGACATCGCCCTCGAGCCCCCAATCGTTCACCCCGTTGAAGTACTGGTTGAGGACGACGAAGTGGCTGTCGCCCAAATCAAAGGAGTAGGTGGTCGCCTCGCAGCCCTTTGGGCCCCGGTTGACCACGTTGGGCACGGTCAGACTGTAGGCGCGGAGGTATCTCATGCTCGAAGGCGATTCGGGGTCGTGGTTGCCGAGCACCGGGTACCACGGGTAGTCCTCGCCCAGGACCTGATCGATCATGTCGCGGACGGCCGACGGCGGATCGACGTCCAGGTCTCCCGGACTGATCATGAAAGCGCCACCACCGACCTTCTTGATCGCCTCGCAGGCACCGGAGAAATTTTCCGACCACTCACCGTCGGCCGCAAAGTTCCGCATATCGGCCGCGACGATGAAAACCAGGTCATCTCCAGGATCATCCGCGGCAACCGCCGGCAGCGCAGCCACCAGAGTCAGGCACACGACACAGAGCGCAGCAGCCAGAATTTTCATAGAATCAGTCCTCCACAGGGATCTCATAATAGCCTTCGCCGGCGTCGAGGTGCTCCTGCCGCTGGCGCGAAATCTCACTGACCTTGGCGGGCCACGACGTCACGCCGTTGACCAGTTCCGACGCGCGGAGTTCGAATGGCTCCCACACCCTTCGTCCGTGGGTATCGATGAGCTGAAAGACCAGCCGCGGGTCGTCGCCCATGAAAAACTCTACCAGACCGAAGTTGCTGCCCTGAAAATAGACCGGCCAGATCCGCCGCTCGGGGCGCCGTTCGAGCCAACTGTCTGGAATGACCTGTGCGAGCGGCGAGCTCACCATGTCGTAGAGATCGTAGCCCCCATGCTCCGACCACGGAATGACGTTGAGCTCGCCGATGTGCGTGTCACCGGACATCATGACGACACCGGTGACATTCTGATCCCGGATGAAATCAAAGAGGCGGTCGCGCTCGTGGAGGAAGGCTGCCCAGGAGTCCCCTCCCTCCCCTTTGTTCTTGCTCCAACCGCTGCCCGACACCAGGACCTTGAAGACCGCGGTACTGGCTTCGAGCTCGGTTGTCAGCCACTCGAACTGCGCCGCGCCCAGCATCGTCTTGTCCGGCGTATCGGGGTCTTCGTCCGGGTCGCGGTACCAGCGGCCGTCGAGGACAAAGAAATCGACCTTCCCCCACGTGTATTTGAAGAAGATCCCTTTGACGTCGGGCAGGCCGTACGACGGGTTGGCCCAGTACTCGCGAAAGACATCGTAGGCCCCCTCTTTCACGGGGTTGGTTCGATCGTGGTTGTTGAGCGCGAAATCGTGGTCGTCCCAGACCGCGAGGTGCGACGTGTTGTGGAGAATCGGTTGCAGAGCGGGGATGTCACGTTGCCTCCGGTACTCCTCGCGCAGGATGTCCGGGTCGAGGGAATCTCCATAGATGTTGTCGCCGATCCAAAAGAGAATGTCTGGGTCGTAGTGTTCCACCCAGGGCCAGATCGGTTGGATGCGGTCATCCATATATTTCGGGCATGAACCAAAGACAATTCGCAGATTGGCGTCGCTGCCGGGCAGTGGTGCAGTTTTGAATCGCAATGGCTTGAGCATCTTGAGATAACGATCGGGTATGCCATCGGTGGTCAGGCGATAGAAATACTCGGTCTCCGGTTCGAGCCCGATGATGGTGATGACCTCGGTGTAGTCGTTGGCTTTCAACACGGTCACCGGTTCGGTCTCGAGATACGAATCAAAGTCCCGGTTTGTGGCGTACTGGATCGTGACCGGCATTTCACCGCTCGTTCGAATCCAGATCTTCGCCGACTCCGGAGTGACAACACCGACCATCGGCCCCTGCATGAGCCGGGGGTATCCGGTCTGGGACGGCTTCGAGGCTGTGGCGACGGTGGCCCAGACGACAACCAATGCAGTCCAGATGACAAGTGCACGGTGCAGGGTGGCGATTCTCATCATTTCTCCTTTTTCAAAAAACCCAGGACAACTTTGTGAAAATGGTGTCGCCCTGTTCGGAGGGCCTGCCGATCTCGGACGTGCCGCGTTGGTAGGCGATTTGAAGCGAAGCAAAGGGAGGGCGGAAGCGCCACACGGCAAGGACCTGGACGTTTTCTTTCTCGATCGCCGAATTGGTCTGTACGAAGACGGTGGCGAAGAGGTTGTTGGTCACATAGTAGCTTGTTCGAAAGACGTGGATCCACGTGCTCTCGAGCTCCGGATCGGGGTCGAGTTGGAGCCACGTGCCCTCGTACTCGAAGCGCCACGCATCCGATATCTTGAATTTGCCCTCGAGGGTAGCCAACGTGAGATCGCTGCCGAAGTTGGTGCCCGATCCGACCTCGAGAAAGACTGCCCTCCCTCTGCGGTTGTCGTACCCGAACTGAATGCTCGTGAGCGTGTTGGAATAAGCCTTCTCGAAGAGTTCAAATCCTTCAACGTAGGCCAGTTCGACCTGCCACCCGCTGGTAAAGACCAACTCCACGTCGGTCTCCAGCTCCCAGCTTCGCAACACGCCCTCCTGGCTCCAGTATCGGTTGTAGTTGACCTTGCCCTCGATATTCTCGACGGCACTGTCCTGGAACCAGATCTGATGTTTGACCTCGGCGTCAACCTCCCGCCGGTCGTCGTCTTTGAGGAAACCGATGACGTTGACGTTGTCGCGCAGCCCGGCGTCGAGCGATGTGTAGCGGACGTGGAAGTGGCTGTTCGCCGAGTCGAAGGCGGGTCGTAAGAACCACCCGGTGGTTCCGTCATAGGTCGGCCCATGGGAACGTAAAAACTGACCTGTCATGCCCAGGGTGTCGGTGAAGAAGAGGGTCATATCGGCACCGATCGAGCCGGCATTCACCCCCCCAACCTTTCGATTCGCGGCCAGAAGACCGATGGTCGAGGGTCCAAAGACCCCGCGTTGAAACCTGAGCACGGTGTAGTCGGCGTCTTCCGTCGCCAGTTGCCCGTCCTCCTGTTCGATTTCGACATCGGCACGAGTCGCGATGGCGGCGACGTCAAACCCTGCGAGACCACCGACCAGCTTCCCTCCCGCGAGGATGTCACCGATCCGTCGACTGTAGAACTGGGTGATCCTCTGGTCGAACATCTCCAGCCCTTCGAGAAAGAAGGGTCGCTTCTCGGGCACCCGCAGTTCGAACCGGGTCAAGTTGATCTCCTCGACGTCGGCTTCGATGAGGGCGAAGTCCGGGTTGATGGTCAGGTCTGCACTCAGGTCGTTCTTGATGCGAAACCTGATATCGCCACCGAATTTCGTCTCGATGCCTCCACCCTTTTCGACCGCTACCAGGCCGTAGGGTATGACTGCAAATTTCTTGAGATCTATAGCCCGAATTTCAAGACCTGCGAGGACACCGAAGACCGAGACCCTCCAGATCGACTCGCCCGGGCCCGCCCACAGCGACGTCTCGAGCCGGCGCGGGATACGCCGTCGGAAGTTGATGCCCCACGTCATCTCCTCGCCACTCTCGAAGCGGAGCATCCGAAACGGGATCTCGAACTCGGCGGTCCAGCCGTCCGCTGTTCGGCTGCCGGCGCTGAGCCAGGTGCCATCCCACCGGTCGTCGACGACCCGGCCATTGTCGGCGATCTTGCCGTCGGTCTGCACCCCGAGGACATTGGTGGCAAAGGAATAGCCCGTCCGGCGGTCGTGGAGGGTGTCGACCATGAGGACCACCGAATCGTCCCGCTCCAGATCCCCGTCGCGTGAAGTGACTGCAGCCGCGATCTTGTCCGGCTCGGGGTCGAAGCACCGGAACGCCACATAGAGTGCCTCCGGGGTCGAACCGATCAACACGACGGTGCGGAAACTTGAAGCGGCGCCAAACTCGGGCTCGAACTGGACGAAGCCCTCGGTGACGGCTGCCGCCGCCCACTCGGTCTCGTCGATGACGCCGTCCACCGACGGCGGACTCTCGAAGCGGGGTGCCTGCACCGTCCTCTCCTCGGCGGGCGCCATCGTCGCAAACAAGGCGACAATCACGGTCGCGATGGCGGCGGTCGTTCCGGTTCGCGGAACAGCCCCGCCTCCACCGAGCCCTTCGCGTTCGGCGAAGAAACCGTTCGACCGATCAAAGGGCCATTCGCCGAGCCATGCCCAGCCCTTTTCTTCGCGGTGATGCAGACGGAGGTGACGCATCGGAGCCGGCGATCACCCGGGTTAACGTCGAACCCGGGCGTTGCCCGCCCAGATGCTCCAGATCTGTTCCTCGTCCGCCGGTTGGGCGTAGTCCGTCGGCAAGGTCGTGACCAGCGCGCCGGTCGCCCACCCGAACTGAATCCACTTCTCGGGCTCCCACTCCTTGAGCATGGCGTAGAGCATGCCGCCGACGAACCCGTCGCCGCCGCCGATGCGGTCGAGGACCCCGATCTCCCGCGGCTCGACCACGTGCCACTCCTCGCCCACCGCTGCGACGGCGCCCCACAGATGGGTGTTGGCGCTGATGACCTCGCGGAGGGTGGTTGCAAAAACCGTGGTCTCCGGGAAGGCCACCTTGGCCCGGTCGATCATGCCCTTGAAACTCTCGATCTTCGCAGCGAGATCCTTGCCGCCCGCTTCCGGGCCCTCGATGCCGAGGCAGAGCTGGAAGTCCTCCTCGTTGCCGACCAGCACGTCGGACAACCCGGCAATCTCGTGGAAGGCCCGGTGCAGCTCGTCTTCACGATTGGCCCAGAACGAGGCGCGGTGGTTGAGATCGAAAGAAATACGGCTGCCGCTCTTTTTGGCGGCCCTCGCGACATCCAGGCAGAAGGCGGTGGTCTCAGCGGACAGGGCCGCGACCAGCCCCGAAAGGTGCACGACACGAGCTCCCTCGCGCTCGAAGATCCGATCGAAGTCGAAGTCCGCGGCGTCGAGGGTGAGTCCGACCTCGCCCGCGCGGTCATTGTGGACCCGGGGCCCACGTGAGCCGTAGCCGGTGTCCGCCATGTTGATCTGGTGGCGGTATCCCCACGGCCCTCCCTGGTCGACGTCTCGGCCCTCGTAGTCGATGTGACGACCGGCCAGGTCGTCCTTGATCATGCGCGAGATCGGGCTGCCTTTGACGAAGGCCGTCAATACCTTCACAGGCAGGCCGAGAAAAGAGGAGACACTCGCCACGTTCGATTCGGCGCTCGTGACCTCCATGAGAAATGTCTTGCTGCAGTGAACCCCCTGGCCGCCGGTGGGCGTCATTCGAACGCCCATGCTGGTGGGCACCAGAAGTGCGTATTTGGCGTCTTCGCGAAACGTGATCATTTTGATTTTCCTTCCCAGCTCATCCGCTTGCGGTGACTCCTGAAAGAGTTAGCGATCCGGATGTCGGATGTTGGATCTTGGAATCCGCCGTTGGCAATCCTCCCGTGGATGGGCAGGCGAAAAATCCGAAATCCGAAATCCGAAATTGTGAGCTCCTCACGCCGTTGCACCTACGCCTGATACGTCCGCGCCGTCACATCGCCACCGCGCCCCGTCCAATCGGTGTGGAAGAACTCTCCGCGCGGCCGGTCCACCCGTTCGTAGGTGTGGGCGCCGAAATAATCTCGCTGCGCCTGCAGGAGGTTGGCCGGGAGACGGCCGCTACGATAGCCGTCAAAGAAGGCCAGACCGCTCGACATGGCCGGCACCGGAATGCCCATCTGCACCGCCCTCGAGACCACCCGCCGCCATGCTGCCTGGGCGTTTTCAACCGCCTCCTTGAAGTAGGGATCGAGCAGGAGATTCGTGAGCTCGGGATCGTTGTCGAAGGCCTCTTTGATCTTGCCGAGGAAGGCCGACCGGATGATGCAGCCGCCGCGCCACATCAGCGCGATGCCGCCGTTGTTGAGGTTCCAGCCATACTCTGTGGCAGCCGCCCGCATCAGCATGTAGCCCTGCGCGTACGACACGATCTTGGCCGCATACAAGGCTTGCCGAAGATCGCTGATAAAGGCACCTGAATCGCCGTCGAATGAGGCATCCGGACCGGTCAGCACCTTCGACGCCGCAACTCTCTCCTCCTTGAGCGCAGACAGAAAACGTGCCAGGACCGCTTCGGCGATCAGGGTCAGGGGCACACCCATCTCGAGGGCCGAGATCGCAGTCCACTTGCCAGTGCCCTTCTGGCCTGCGGTATCGAGGATCTTCTCCACTACAGGTTCGTCGTTCTCGTCCCTGAAACCAAGAATGTCGCGGGTGATTTCGATGAGATACGAGTCGAGTTCCCCCTCATTCCATTCGGCGAAGGTTGCGTGCATCTGATCGTGATCGAGCCCGAGGCCCTCCTTCATCAGCTGATAGGCCTCGCAGATCAACTGCATGTCGCCGTACTCGATCCCGTTGTGGACCATCTTGACGAAATGGCCGGCGCCGTTTTCGCCCACCCACTCGCAACACGGGCTGCCGTCCTCCACCTTCGCCGATACCGCCTGAAAAACCGGTTTGACGTGGGGCCATGCGGCCGGCGAACCACCGGGCATGATCGAAGGCCCGAGCCGCGCGCCCTCTTCACCGCCCGATACGCCCGTACCGATGTAGAGCAACCCCTTGGACTCCACGTAGGCCGTGCGCCGAATCGTGTCGTTGTAGTTGGAGTTTCCACCGTCAACAATGATATCGCCCTCGTCCAGGAGCGGAATCAGGGAATCGATGAAGGCGTCCACGGGTTGGCCGGCCTTGACCAGCAGCATCACCCGGCGCGGTTTTGCCAACAACCCGACTAACTCCTCGAGGGAGTGGGCACCGACGATGTTCGTGCCCTTCGCGCCGCCATCGAGGAACTCGTCCACGACCGATGTGGTCCGATTGAAGACAGCCACCTTGAAGCCGTGATCGTTCATGTTCAGTACGAGGTTTTGTCCCATCACCGCCAGGCCGATGAGACCGATGTCCGCTTTCGCCATTCAAGTCCTCCTGATATGACGACCTCAGCCGTCGTCTTTCAATCGATACAGTTTTTCGCCCGCTCTGGGTACGAAGAGGATGTCTTCGTCCTCGCGGCCCTCCCACTCATCAAAGTCCACACTCTGCGGATCCAGGTAACCGAGGCCGATCCGTTCGCACCGTTCTTGCGGAATCCCCGTGGCCAGGGTGACCCGGATGCGAGGCTTCTCGACTCCGTCGGAGAATGTCCCGTCTCCCCGCAAATGTGTGGAGTGTGCCAACACACCCCACGGGATGTGTTTGAAGCGCTCCCACTGCGCCGTGAAGTAGTCGCGCACGTGGTAGCCCACCTCGTCGAGGTGGTGTCCGTGCACGTAGGAGACTTCGGTGATGTGCGGTGCATAGATCACGACCTCGCCGCCGTCCGCGATCGCCGGCTCCATCTTGTACATCCCCTTGGCGCCGGTCCAGAGGTCATCGTACATTTCTGGCATCACCGACAGCACCCGTTTGAAGGGCCGCCCCACCCACACGATGTCGAGTTCGGCCGAGAGAACGGTCGCCTCCCGCCACGTCGTCTCCATGTCCCCGACAAAAAGACCGTGCAGGGCCTGACCGTGCATCACCATGGCGATCAGCGACCGCGGCGTCGGAATCATGGCCGACGCGAGATCGATGAGTCGTCTGACCGGTGTGTCGGCGACTCCGATGATGTGGCGGCTCATCATCAAGGCCCCCACCCAGTGGGTGATGTCAATGATTTCCTGACCGGCGACGCCCGGCACGTAGTACTTGTTGCCACCTGAAAAGCCCGCCACCTCATGCGGGAAGACCGGTCCGCAGACGATGATGTGATCGTATGGCGACTCGCCCCCGGGCTCGCCGAGCAAACGATTGAGACACACCGGGATCTCAACCGACATCAGTCCCCCGGTGACCCGAGCAACTTCCTCGGCAACGATCGTCCCCATGGTCACGAAGGTCTCATGCCGCTCCCAACGGTGGTTGAAAACGCGGGAGCGCCCCGCCAGGCCGTCGGTGACGGGCGTCCCAAGAAGCTTGGATTTGGCAGCGTCATCCATGGGTGGGTGGGTGCCGAGCGCGATCAGGTAGTCGATCCGCTCGGCATTGGGATCGAGCAGCTCGCCGAGCAGCTGGTAGATCATCGGGATCGGCGCCGTACGCGTGCCGTCGGGGATGACCACGAGGACTCTCGCTCCCGTCAGGTTGAGCCGGTCCAGCCCGTCGCGCAGGACCCTTCGGACCTCGGTCTGGGTGAGGCTCCGCTCCGTCTCCGCGGCCCGCAGCACCGGGAGTGCCGTCATTCTCGCGAACCCTCAATCGCGGGCGCCGTCCACGAGAGGCCGTTCATATCCTCCCCCACCGGGGGGGCCTCCGGCAGCAGGGCCTCGAACTCGGCGAGGGGCCATACAGTTTCCGGAACCCTGGTCATGAATACTCCTCCCCGTCAGGCCGCATCAGACGCCGCTGAAAGCGGAAAATCCGCCGTCGACCGGCACCACCACCCCGGTCACAAACGAAGATGCCGGCGACACCAACCAGTGCGTGGCACCGAGAAGATCCTCAGGTGTGCCGAAGCGCGCCATCGGCGTGTGCCCGATGATGGTCCGACCACGATCGGTGAGATCGCCAGACGCCTTGTCGGTCAGAAGAAACCGATTCTGCTCGGTCAGGAAAAAGCCCGGGGCCAGAGCGTTGACGCGAATGGAGGGTGAGTATTCCTGAGCCATGTGGACTGCCAACCACTGGGTGAAGTTACTCACCGCAGCCTTGGCGGCCGAGTAGGCCGGGATCCGGGTCAAAGGACGGAAGGCGTTCATCGACGAGATGTTCAGGATCACCCCTCGTTTGTCGGCCGCCATGGACTTCCCAAAGACCTGGCAGGGGAGAATGGTGCCGAGCAGGTTGAGCTCGCCGACAAAGCGCAGGGCCTCGGCCGGGAGATCGAAGAAACTGAGATCGGTGCCGGTGGTGGCCCGTGGGTGGTTGCCGCCGGCAGCGTTGATCAGGGTGTCGACCGGTCCGAGCTCGGCGAGAATCTCCTTCTCGGACTCGGCCAGAGCCGCTGCGTCCAGGACGTCGCCACCAACCACGATGGCACTGCCCGGTCCCTGATTCAGACGATCCTGAAACCGATCGGCGAGCGATGGGTCCTTGTCGAGAATCGCCACCCGGGCGCCACAGGCAACCAACGAGCATGCGATCTCGCCGCCAAGAACGCCTGCGCCGCCGGTGACGACCATCGTGCGGCCGGTGAAATCGTAGGTGTCAGCCATGCATCATTCCCCTGCGTCCGCCTCGTTCACGAACGGCTGTAAGTGTCGTTCAAAGTGCGCCGCCAGACCCTCGCCGTACGCCTCGTGGTTGCGCCGGAGAGTCTCCCTCAGCCGGTTTCCGTAGGCGTCGAGCACCGAGCCGAAGGTCACATGGAGCACTTCCCGGGCATCGAAATCATCCAACAACCCCGCCAGGTCGTCATCCGCCAGACGCTCCTCGGCAGGCACCTTTCCGAGGCGCGCAGAGACGTGATAGGTCGCGCGGTCGGTCTCGTACCGGTCGCGAGCCAACTCGAGGATTTCTCGGAACAGACCGGGGTCGACCCGGGCCACCGCCCTCAGGGCTTCGAGATAACTGGTGCCCGCCGTCTTGACGTGGACGAGTGGCGCCTCCCCATCCTCTGCAACAACCGCGGTCAACCCGGCAGTGATCGGATAAATGCTGAACTTGTCGGAACCCGAATGCAGGCTGAGCTTGTAGGGCCCGAGCTTTCTCGCCACGGCGGCATGTCTGGCGAACTCCGCCTCGAAGACGTCGAGGTCACCGATATAGTCCACACCCTTTTCGAACTCTCCAACGAATCGAGGAGCCAGGCTGACCCAGCGGACGCCGAGCCGGCCGAGCTCGCCGGCGATGTAGAGATGCTCGGCAACAGAGGTCGGGTTGGCGGTCTCGTCGACCGACACCTCGAGTTCGAACTTGCCGTTACCGACCCGCTCCAGGATATGGCGGTACATGGTGACGGTGTGAGCCACCGCGTGGCCGTATTTGGCGGCCGCTCGCCAAAGCTGATCACGATCCATACACTCCGTGCCGCTATCGAGTTCGAGCTCACGGCCCACATATCTCGCTTCCAGATCACCGAGGGTGTCCTCGAGGGTCTCCCACGGCAGGGACTGCAGCTTGGCTTCAAGAGTCTCCGGAGGGGCCGTATGAGCCTCGTCGTCCACATGGTCGCCGGGGTCGATCGTAAAGAAGGTGAAACCGGCGGCGGCGAATGCCTCGACATCCTTTTGAGTCTTGAGGTGATCGGCATCCGCGCCCCACGGCAGCCGCCAGCCCTCCTCAAAAACGCCCCAGATGGCGTCATCCATCACGTCCCGTGGGGTGCGGCCAGTTCGGGCATTTTCGCGCACCGACTGCTGGGCAAAGATCGGTGCGATGGCCGTCTCCGGTTTGCAAACCCTCCGCAGAGCGCGGATATGGCCGGGGGTCGCGAGACCCAGACGATCGCCAAATCCTGCCGATGTCTTGAGCCCCAAAGGAACCGGCCTGAGCCACGGCAATCGCTCCCGCAATGCTGTGGCATTGGCCGCTGACAACGGACACAACAGGATTCCGCTGGCTTCATGAACCGACCCGGAAAACCCGGTCGAGTCGCCAACGACTCCGAGCGTTCTGATGCCTTCAGTCGTTCGAGCGAAAAAAAAGGTGGCGCCTCCGGCGCGGATGATCGACGGGTCGGCGATCTCGAGACCGGTTGCGCCAAGGAGCTTGGACTCACGGTTCATGACCGTTTCTGCAACCATTTACAGCGCCCTCAAAAAAGCCGCTGCGTGTTTCGCCGCAGTGTCGGCATCCGGCAACGGCATGAATTCGCCGGAGATGAAACCCTGATATCCGGTGGTCTCGAGGTCATCGAGAATGGCCCCGAAATCCATGTGGCCCGCGCCCGGGTACCAGCGGTTGGAGTCGGCGACATGAAAGTGGAAGATACGGTCGCCGCACATTCTGATGCTCGCACCGATATCACTTTCCTCGATATTCATGTGGAAGGTGTCGAGCAACAGACCGAAGTTGTCCTTACCGACACGTTCGATGAGATTCAGACCATCCCTGGCTGAGTGAATGAGGTCCGTCTCGTAGCGGTTCATGGGCTCGAGGGCAAAACGAACCCCGGTGCCTTCAGCCGCTGTCGCACACTCTTGAATCGCATCGACGAGGTAGACCATGGACTGCTCATGGGTCTGGCCCTCCGGTGTCATGCCCCGAATGAGACCCAGAATGACGATCGCGTCGAGATGCGCAGCCAAGGGAATATGACTCGAGATTCGTTTGATGGCCGCGGCCCGGACAGCGGGGTCATCACTGGTGAAGGAGAGGCCTTCCTCACCCCAGGCCTGGCCGGTGCCGATGGCCGGCACCACCAACTTGTGTTCGGCAACGACGCGCTCGAGCTGGCCGGCGTTCACCAGTGCTGGATCCCGCACGGCCAGTTCGACACCGTCGTAGCCCCAGGATGCGATCTTGGCGACATTCGCCTCGAAATCACCCTTGAAGGCCACCGCCTGGAAGGCGGCAGCGTGGGTTGACAGCACTACGCTGAGTTTCATGAACGCAATCCCTAACTTTGACCTATCTGCGGCAGTTGGTAGACCGGTTTCCAACCCTCACTCAAAGGCTCGCGCAGATAGGGTTCCATCTCCGCCTCGGTTCTCAGAGTCACCATTTCAACTGGAGGAACTGTTCCCGCCGGGAAAGCCTCGAGGGTCTGATCGTTGAGAAGGGTCAGATACTTGAGGATGGCCGCCACCGGGCGCTTCGCCTTTTCGGCTGTGCCTCGGGTTGCCTTACCGACCACGCCTTCAGGAGTGGCGGGAAGTTCGATAGCGAAATGGCCTTCACCCTCCGACCAACGGCTGGGCCGGCTGAAGGGATCCACCGATTTATC
>RCNF010000164.1_pt1 | contig 30793 bp, 23 predicted proteins | sample 2041311 | NCBI WGS metagenome assembly RCNF01 (sample SAMN09708228, study PRJNA481090) | Marine sediment metagenome, whole genome shotgun sequencing project. | biome: marine sediment; feature: ocean; material: sediment; isolation source: Sewage treatment plant 2 marine sediment (STP2) ...
ATTAATAGCAGCCATTCTGCTGGTTGCATTTCTACCTGCCCATTATCATTTACATCATCATTATAAAGATGATGCGTTTAGTTCAGCCGCAAGACACGCGCACGCCATCGACTTACATGTATTAACTGAAAAAACGGGGCAATCACATCATGATGATGAGACCACAATCATCGCCGCATCACCTGATGGAATTGTAAAAAAAAGTGATCCTGACTTTGCCCCGTTTATTCTGCTGGTTATCGTACTATTGTTACTACCTGTTCTGAGCAAACAATTAAACATGCAGCTAAATTATAGAAGTACTGACCTCAAACTGCCTTATCCTCACTTTACACCTCTGCTGCGCGCACCACCTCTGCATTAACCTCTACACCGCCACAATTAAATTGCTTCAGATAGTGCCGTATTTTGCACGTCTATCTGAGTTAACTACCATTTAATCCCTGAACATCGATAGGTAATTATTTTTTCAACAAGGCTGGAGAACTGGTGTTATGCGTCAATTTATTATTAGTTTTCTGTTTGTTACCTCATTGACATTTTTTGCCCATGCAGATGTATCAGCAGCTGCGATCTCAAAAAACGCAACAAACAGCATAACAGTCAACAAACTGACACTGGATCAGGCGATTATTAATGTGCTTGAGCGCAGCCCTATGCTAAAAGCTGCTGACTATGAATCAAAGGCCGCTGCAGCTCGCATTCGAACTGCGCAACAGTCACCACGTTTTCAAGGCTCAATTGAATTAGAAAATTTTGCTGGTAGTGGCTTACACAGTGGAAGTGACCTGCTTGAGACAACACTAAGTTTATCTAAAGTGCTGGAGCTGGGTGATAAAGCAAAGTTTCGTGGCGAGTTGTCTTACAACAAAGCGATGCTATTGCGTAATGAACAAGATTCCAGACGCCTTGATTTATTGGCAGAAACAACAAAACGCTTTATAGAAGTCATCACCGACCAGCAACGCCTGGTTAATGCAAAAGATTCTATCGACATTGCTATACGCACAAAACAGGTTGTTGATAAACGTGTTAAAGCAGGTAAGTCACCAGACGCAGAACTTCGACGCGCCAAAATAGCATTAGCCCGTTCTGAATTGAAACTCGAACACGCAAAACACAAACTTGATAGCACACGCGTACAACTGGTAACGCTGTGGGGAGAAATGCCGCGAGAAGTATCCCAAATTTCTTTTACAACTGCTGTTGCCAACCTGTTCGACATTGAACAGGCACCGCCATTTGAATCTCTGGTTACATTACTTGAACGTAATCCGGACCTGGTACGGTTTGCAACTGAAAAACGTCTGGCCCAGTCGCGATCGCTGCTGGCAAAATCAGCTGGTCAGTCCGATATAGAAATATCAGGTGGTGTGCGGCATTTTAATTTAACAGATGACACTGCTCTGGTTTTGTCACTTAATATTCCGTTTGGCTCATCATCACGCGCAAGGTCGAATATTAAAGAAGCTGAAATGATGGCTTTGCGTGATCCCAATGTTTATCAGCAGCGACGGTTGGCACTATATTCCACTTTGTTTGAGCTTCACCAGGAAATCAAACATGCCATCGACGCAGTCACTGCTTTACGTGAAACCATTATCCCGCAAGCCGAATACGCGCTACAGGATTATGAAAAAGGCTATGCTGCCGGTCGTTATTCATTTCTTGAACTTACCGAAGCACAGCAACTGCTTCTCGATTTAAAGCTTGAGATTGTTATCGCTGCTTCAGACTACCATCGTTATCGTATTGAAATAGATCGGCTGACTGGTGCCGGCCTGTCTACAGGAGCCACTCCATGAAAGACCAAAAAAATATTAACAGTAAAAACGGTAACTACAATACAGGCAGCATTCTTGTCATCGTAATAATAACGGTATTGCTTACAGCCTGGTTGTTACTGCCAGATAAAAGCATGCATCAACTCGGTGATGATAAACCTGGACACGAGGGTCATGGTCACCATGACTCTGAAGACGAAATAGTGAAAGGACCCCATGGCGGCCGATTGTTAAGCAGCGAAAACTTCGAACTGGAAATCACGATTTATGAAAGCGGGTTACCACCAGAATTTCGTGTTTATGCCTACCAAAACTCTGGCAAAAACGTTAGCAATCATAACAGACAAGCTGTGGCAGCTGATAAAGTTACGCTTGATATTGAGTTAAAACGTTCAGGTAATAAAGTTGATTTAATACAATTTTCACCGCAGCAAGATTATTTGCGCGGCAACATGGTTGTAGCTGAACCGCATTCATTCAAAGTCACCGTAAGTGCCAGCTATGAGAATAAAACCTATTCGTGGCATTACGATAATTTCGAAGGTCGCACTCAAATACCTGCCAGCATAGCCAGTGAAATGGGCATCCAGAGCGAAGTCGTGGCACCACTCACGTTAACTGAAAGACGAACCTTTACCGGTCGTGTACAAACCAACCCAAACCGTCTTTCCCGAGTTCGCCCTCGTTTTTCCGGAGTAATTAAAACCATAGATTTTGAACTGGGCGACATGGTTCATGCTGGCGATATCCTGGCCACGGTGCAAAGTAACGAGAGTTTAGAAAATTATTTTGTAAAAGCACCCATTAATGGACAAATCGTAAAACGTGACCTTCAAGTTGGTGAAGCCACCGGTGAGTCACCCCTGTTTATTATTGCGGATCACTCTGATGTCTGGGTTGAACTGGATATTTTTCTCCGTGACCTGTCGCTTATCAAAAAGGGTCAAAGCGTTCTGGTGGAAACAATTGATGGCAAAGACCAGATAACAGCCTCTATCGACTGGGTATCTCCGCTAACAGCACATGCCAGTCAAAGTGTTCGTGCCCGTGTAACCGTACCTAACAAAGATGGTAATTTGCGTCCAGGTCAATTTATACGTGGTCATGTCACTATCGCTGAACATGATGTTGCACTGGCAGTACGACAATCTGCCTTGCAACGTTTCCGTGATTTCCAGGTTGTATTTGCACGCTTTGATGATACCTATGAAGTTCGAATGCTGGAACTGGGAAGGCGCAATCATGAGTGGATTGAAGTATTAGGCGGTATTGAAGCGGGCACACAGTATGTCACTAAAAACAGTTATCTTATTAAAGCTGATATCGAAAAGTCTGGCGCCAGTCATGATCATTAAATATACCGCTACCCTGGTCTTTGATACTGCAGTCTTTGATGCTGCAGTCTTTGATGCTGCAGTCTTCGATACAGCAATAGTCGCTGCTACATCAGTTACATGGCAATTTGCGAGTAGCGATTTATGTTAAACCGAATTATCAGTTTCTCATTAGCGCATCGCTGGCTGGTATTAGTTGTTGCTGCTGGAATAGCAGCGTTAGGCATTTATAACTTTAACCGTCTTCCAATTGATGCGGTACCGGACATCACCAATGTTCAGGTGCAGATCAACACCGAAGCGCCCGGTTATTCGCCACTGGAGTCTGAACAGCGCATTACCTTTCCGATTGAAACCGCTATGGCCGGTCTGCCCCACCTCGACTACACCCGTTCTATTTCACGCTATGGTCTGTCACAGGTTACCGTTATATTTAAAGACGGTACAAACATTTATCTTGCCCGTCAATTAGTTAATGAGCGACTTAGTGAAGCCAAAGAACGGTTACCCGATGGGGTTGAACCGGCAATGGGACCGATTGCCACCGGCCTGGGTGAAATATTTATGTATACCGTGAGTAGCAAGGATGAGAGCGGCTCTACTGAAAACATGCACGACGCAATGTCACTGCGCACCATACAGGACTGGATTGTACGTCCACAACTTCGCCAGACTCCCGGTGTTGTTGAAGTGAATACCATTGGTGGTTACAACAAACAGTTTCATGTACTGCCGCAGCCGGATAAATTACTGGCCTATGATTTGACTTTGCAGGATGTCATGGCGGCACTTGCACGAAACAATATCAATACCGGTGCCGGATATATTGAACGCTTTGGTGCGCAATATCTCATTCGTTCACCGGGACAGGTGACAACACTTGATGATATTAAAGCTATTACCATTACCAAACGCCAGGGTGTACCCGTTACCATTGAGAATATCGCTGAGGTACAACTGGGTAGTGAATTAAGAAATGGCGCCGCCACACAAAATGGCAAGGAAGTTGTCCTTGGCACGGTGTTTATGTTGATTGGAGAAAACAGTCGGCAGGTTGCGCAGGCGACCGCAAAACGTTTGCAAAACATTAAACCATCCTTACCTGAAGGCGTAGAACTTACACCACTCTACGATCGCACCTCATTGGTTGATAAAGCAATCGCCACTGTCGAAAAAAACCTGGCTGAAGGTGCACTGCTGGTTATCGTCATTTTATTTCTGCTGCTGGGTAACTGGCGCGCCGCTTTATTAACGGCCGCAGTCATCCCACTGGCAATGCTGATGACCATCACCGGAATGGTTGAGTCCCGCGTATCCGGCAACCTGATGAGTCTTGGCGCGCTGGATTTTGGTTTAATTGTCGATGGTGCAGTCATCATTGTGGAAAACTGTTTACGCCATCTTGCCGCCTATCAAAGCAGACACAATACTCATCCGGAATTAAAAGAGCGTATACGTTTAGTGCGTGAAGCTACGCTGGAAGTTATTCGACCGAGTGTCTTTGGTGTAATTATCATATTAATTGTCTACGTTCCCATCTTCGCTTTAAGCGGTGTGGAAGGAAAAATGTTTCACCCGATGGCCTTCACTGTCATTACCGCATTAATGTCGGCATTGATTCTGTCGTTAACCGTGGTGCCCGCCAGCATTGCATTATTTGTGTCTGGCCCCGTCGCTGAAAAAGAAAATCGAGTAATGCTGTGGTTACGACAGGTTTATACACCGGCTCTACACTTTGTTTTGCAACACCGTTGGCCGGTAGTAAGCTTCGCCATTGCACTGGTTATACTGGCCAGTGTGCAGGTCACACGCCTCGGTACCGAGTTTCTGCCCAGCCTTGATGAAGGTGATATTGCATTACATGCCCTGCGTATCCCAGGCACCAGCCTGACTCAGGCGATTGAGATGCAAACCATACTGGAAGCACGGCTACGCGAACTCGCGGAAGTCTCCCATGTGTTTACAAAAATTGGCACCGCCGAAGTAGCAACCGATCCGATGCCGCCAAGCGTCGCTGATACTTTTATTATTTTGAAACCACGTGAAAGCTGGCCAGATCCACATAAAGCAAAATCCAGGCTGCTTACTGAAATGGCAACCATTGCAAATAAAATTCCGGGTAACCGATATGAATTCACCCAGCCTATTCAGATGCGTTTCAATGAGCTCATTGCCGGTGTACGCTCCGACCTGGCAGTAAAAGTATATGGTGATGATCTGGATACACTGGTTGAACTGGCAGAGCAGATCGAGAAAGTGGTGACCATGGTGCCCGGTGCTGCAGATGTACGCGCGGAACAGGCAACCGGTTTACCCATGTTAACCATCACCCCGGACAGAGAAAAACTGGCTTATTATGGGCTGGATATCGCAGACATTCAGGACACATTACGCATAGCCGTTGGCGGTGAGGTTGTTGGACAGGTTTTTGAAGGCGACCGGCGATTTGATTTAGTGGTTCGTTTACCTGAAAACCTGCGTCAGGATATCAATGCAATAAAACGCCTGCCCATTCGCTTAAAAGAACCATCATGGGAACAGTCAAATGCCATGAAAGTCAGTAGAGAAGTCAGTGGCGATGCAGACATGTTAGGCATTGCACGCGAACCGGCTGAAGCTATACCACTGGTAGAAGTTGCCGATATCGCTTTTACACAAGGGCCAAATCAAATCAGTCGTGAAAACGGTAAACGCCGGGTGTTTGTAACAGCTAATGTACGTGACCGTGACCTGGGTGGTTTTGTTAAAGAGGTACAGCAGGTCATTCAGAATAAAATTAAAATCCCTGCCGGTTACTGGCTGGATTATGGCGGCACGTTTGAACAATTGATCTCTGCATCGAAACGTTTATCCATTGTTGTACCACTGACGCTGCTTATTATTTTTGGCCTGCTGTTCATGGCATTTAATTCAGCAAAAGATGCGGCACTGGTGTTTACTGGCGTACCTTTAGCGTTAACCGGTGGTGTTGCAGCACTTGCGTTAAGAGACCTGCCTTTATCCATTTCGGCAGCAGTCGGTTTTATTGCTCTTTCAGGTGTTGCGGTATTAAATGGTGTTGTAATGTTATCATTTATTCGAGACTTACGAATTAAGGGGACTGGGCTTGAAGAGGCTATCATTGAAGGCGCCTTAACACGCCTGCGCCCGGTATTAATGACCGCACTGGTCGCCAGCCTGGGCTTTGTTCCGATGGCGCTAAATATAGGAACCGGTGCCGAAGTTCAACGGCCACTGGCCACCGTTGTCATCGGTGGCATTCTGTCTTCAACTGTACTGACCTTACTTGTATTGCCTGTTTTATATCAGTTGATGTACAGCGACAAGACGACCTTAAGGAAACTCTGATCAAGTCTACTTATTTTAGGCCTATTAAACCTAAATAAATCGTCCATATCTTCTCGGCAATTGCTCCTGCATTGCCCTACTACCTGCCATCCATGGCAGTATCGGCACACCGCTTCGCTGCTCCTCGACAACCGCTCCCGCGTTGTTTAGAGGATCACTAAACTTATATAGAAATATAATTGCAACTATTGGCCATATTAACGAGTCGACCATTGATGAATAAATTAATAATTATCCATATTTTTTTTACTGCCCTAACGGCGACGTTAACCCGGATATTTCATAGGAATGCAGAATTTTGGGGAATTATCAGTGAGTCAGTTTGTATGACTCGCCGAAAAGCATAGCCGTAGCTATGGTTACAGGGGAATCGTACAAAATGGCCGCTGATATTTTCCCAAAAACTGCATAGCGTTATCGGGTACATAGTGTACTTTTCTAATATACCTACATTTCTTATTATAATCATATTGTTAAGCGAGATTAGCAGCGTTCCTATGAAATATCAGGGTTAGACTTATTGCTGACTAAATAGAAGACTGAAAGTCACTGGTATAGCAGAGCTTATTGATGAAAGATTTGCCACCTCTCGCAATTTTTCAACGCCTCCAGATAATTTGTATTCGTCTGCGCTTATAATAATTGGTTTTAGCGATACCGCTAGAATTCTGTTCTTTGTTAATTTAACAACTCGTAAATCTGTGACAATTTCTTTGGAAACGCCGTGCAAGGATAGACTGAGACTAATTGAATCATTGTATGTATCACCGATATTCATTTCAGTGAGTGATTTAAGATCTAAAGCAGCACTGATCTTTGCTTTTGAAAATGAGGCTACCTCAAAAAGCAAAGTTTTCATTCGTTCATTACGTATGGGTATGTTTGTCTCAACACTTCCCAGGTCGATTTCCACTGATATATTACCATTATTTTCTATCGACCCATTGAGACTTTTAAAGCTATTAACCTCGCCCACTTTTGAATTTTTTATAGAAACATAATTAACGGTTGATTCATCATTAATTAACTCCCATTCAGCTAAAGCATTTGAAGATAGAATTAGCGATGTGAGTGTAAATAAGTATACTTTTAACATTTGTCTTTTCCTCTGATTTTGAATTAGTACCATACTATGTTTTTTACTGAGTTTATCTACGAAATATAACTTGTTAATAACTGGAACAAAAATTTCCCGTATTTTTCTTACCTATACAGACCATAATTCCTGTTATCAGTATATTAAAGCAAAACCACGAACATTAATTATAAAACCTCGGTGTTCTTCCCGTCTATCGGATTTACCACGTTTCAAGCCTCGATCCAGACGTTTAATACATGAAGGGTCACCGATTAGTCGTTCTATTTCAATAGATTATAGTTAGTTTATACGGCCTTAATTAGTAATAATTACTTTATCAGCAACAGGTTCGACATCAAATAATTATTTTAGTTGTGATTTGCAGGAGTATCTTTTATAGCCAGTTTATTCGATAATTTGGCCATGACATTTAATATAACAAGTATGATGAAGCCGGAGGTGTATGATCATCCGGTTACTAATATACAACTCATCGAAACACATATTTCCTGGGTAATTCTAACGGGTGACTTTGCCTACAAAATTAAAAAGCCGGTGGACTTTGGTTTCCTGAATTTTTCTACAATAGAAAAAAGGCACCACTGTTGTCAACAGGAATTAGATCTGAATCGCAGACTGGCACCGGCCATTTATCTTGGCGTTATTGCCATCACTGGCACAGCAGATAAACCCTGCCTTTCAGGTAGCGGGCCAGTTTTTGAATACGCAGTAAAAATGACACAGTTCCCGCAATCTGCACAGCTGGATAATAAACTGGCAGCCGGTGAACTTAAGCTTGAACATATGGATGCGATTGCCCATATGGTTGCTGATTTTCATCAGACTACCAATGTCGCTGATGAGACAATGGATTTTGGCAATATGGAAACACTCTATCAGCCGGTCGAAGAAAACTTTAGACAGATAAATGAACACCTTGATAGCGAAGATTACACCGATAAACTGACGGCACTTTCGCAGTGGAGTAAGTCTGAATTAGCAAAACAACAAGCTGTGTTTAGACAGCGAAAAACTGATGGTTTTATACGCCAATGCCATGGTGATATGCATTTACGTAATCTGCTCTGGCTGGACAATAAACCAATGGCTTTCGACTGCATCGAGTTCAATCCTAAATTAAGCTGGATTGATGTGATAAGTGAAGTCGCGTTTTTGATTATGGATTTGCAGCACCGTCAGCAGCATCAACTGGCCAGCCGTTTTTTAAATAGCTATCTTGAAGTCACCGGAGATTATGCAGGGCTATCGGTTTTGCCCTATTATCTTTGTTACCGGGCACTGGTTCGCGCCAAGGTGAATATCTTGCGTCTCGAGCAAAAAAACACCACTGAAAAAGAAAGGCAGCAAACACTTACTGAATTTGAATCATACCTTGAACTCGCAACGAGTTATGTGGAACAGTCAACGCCAAAATTAATTATTACGCGTGGTCTATCCGCTTCAGGAAAAAGCACAGTTTCACAGCAGTTACTGGATACACTCGGCGCCATACGTATTCGTTCTGATATTGAACGCAAACGATTATTTGGCATTGATTCAGCTAGTCGCGTATCAAACGATAAAACACCGGGTAAAATCGATAGTGGCATCTATTCAGCCCAGGCATCTTTGCAGACCTATAAAAAACTGGCTGACCTGGCAGCAGAGATTATCCGTGCCGGCTACAGCGTTATTGTTGATGCCGCTTTTCTCAAACATGAACAGCGAGAACCGTTTCAACTGCTGGCAAAACGTTTAGCGGTTACTTATATCATCATGGAAATAACAGCTCCAGCTGAGGTGTTACGACAACGCATCAGTAAAAGAAAAAACGATGTTTCAGATGCGGATTTAACGGTACTTGAACATCAGCTTGCAAGCTGGAAAGCTTTACAAAAGGATGAAGGCAACTCAGCAGTTTCTATAAATACTGCCGTAGTGCTGGATATTGATGCCATAGTCGATATGATTAAAACAAGATAACATCAACATAAAAGAGAATATTTGGTTTTTTATTATGAAAGTAAAAACAGTCGTCCTGTCGATGAGAGTTCCTTTTCTGGCTTTGACCTTTGTTTGCGTATTTTTAGGCGCAAGCACTGTTGTCGCCAAGCAGGCAAATGTCAATTTGACATTGCTGGTACTGGCACTATTCGGTGCGTTATTAGCCCATATCAGTGTTAATACACTAAATGAATATTTTGATTTCAAAAGTGGCCTGGATTTAGAAACTATAAAAACACAATTTAGTGGTGGTAGCGGCGCGTTACCACAAAACCCGGACATGGTTGGTACTGTATTAACGGTTGGTATCGCCTCATCGATTGCTTTGTTATTGATTGGCAGTTTTTTTGTCTGGTTATACGGAACAGGTATTATACCGATCGGCATTACCGGTCTGTTATTAATAACCACATACACTGGATGGATCAATAAACATCCGTTTATCTGCCTGATAGCGCCAGGCCTTGGTTTTGGTTTTCTTATGGTTGCAGGTACTCAGTTTGTATTGCAGGGGCAATTCACGGCTTTGTCCTGGCTGGTTGCAGTGGTGCCATTTTTTCTGGTTAATAATCTTCTGTTACTTAACCAGTACCCTGACATCAAAGCGGACGCTAATGCAGGTCGCAACCATTTTCCAATTGCCTATGGGGTGAATCGCAGTAACATGGTTTATGGTTTTTTTAGCCTGGCAACAGCTGCAATTATTACTGGTTATGTGCTAACTGGCCTCCTGCCCGTGTTTAGTTTACTTGCACTGCTACCAATGCCCCTGGCAATTTTCTCTTTATATGGCGCAATAAAACACCGTGAAACTATTGGAAAATTTCCACAATACCTCGCTGCAAATGTAGCCGTAACAATTACCACGACATTGCTGCTTGGAATATCATTAGTTATTTAGTTATCCGTGCACGAAGTCATAAATAGGCCATTTTGTTCAGCTTTTGTTACCGTGGAAACAAAAGCTGCTCATGACGTAAAGAACTGTTACCGATCTAAAAAAAGCTAAAAACTTTTAGCCGCAAAGGACGCAAAAAATTATATTTATAAACGATAGCCTCTGCCCACATTTCCGCTACCGGAAAAATAAGCCGATAGGGGAAATCGAGTTATAGTAATCATTCACTAATCTGTAAAAAATCCCGAAAACTGTAAAGCTTTCATTACACTCTCTCCCACTGCTCAAATCCTGCTTTAATCATAACTTCTTGATTAATATGCACACCATGTAAACACGGCATGGATTATGCTTCTCTTAACATGAGGCTATTTTATATAAAAATAGAGGTATCTGAAATGGGCATAATAGCTAAATTGTTTTTACTGGTATATTTGTTGGCCATGGTTGTGGCGACCATCGTTAGTGTTGTCTGGATTTTGACAGCAATATTTACACCCGAATGGAACCCGAAGAAAACATTATTAATGAAATTTCAAAAAATAAAATCGCATGAAATGAATAAAAGCGATAAATTCAGGAAATAAAACTTCCAGATTTCTTTTTCTGTTTACCAAAACGTATTTATAATGCGGAATCAATAATGCCTGTTACAGGCCCAGACATTTGAGACCACATATATTTTCTAATCTGGGTGAACAAGGCCACATTAAGTGGCCATCCTTTAAGTTCACAGACTAACAGCTAATCATTACAAGCTAACGATCAAAGCCATTACTATTGTTTCGATGCTGTTGCCAGTACTTCTACACTCGGTGGTACTGCATCGTACATAACCTTGAAGCGATTGACCCGGTCACCCACATTATGCATGCCATCAACAAAACCGGGCTGTGTTGCCTGGTAAAGCAAGCTAACCTCTACGGTATAAGGACCTGATTGCCCATCAGTATTGACCTGGTAATGTACACTATCTTTACCGCACCCTTCGCCTGAACTCACACAGTTAAAATCATTGTCACCAGCTACACCAGACGGTACGGTCTGCGGCTCAATGGTTGTGGCTTTACTGTTAGTAAAACCGGCAGGTGGTATGCGGTTGTCCTTGAGATATTTCGCACCTTGCAACAGTGTATGGGTGATATTGTTGTTTACATCACCCAGTACTGTTTCATAGATAGCGACCTGTGACTGGTCATTAATTACATCCCGGTGAGGTTCATAACATAAGCTGCTATCAAAACCTTCAAGTTTGTGTGCAGACATACAATCTGCTTTCAGGCGTATGATATCAGTTGAGATGTAGCCTCTTGAATCCGGTTTGCCTGATTCAAATATAGTCTGCCCCGCACTTTTCACCACCACATGTAACCACACACGTCGACTTGGGTAAGCCGAAGGTATTTTGTGGCCAGCATTGTTGGTAACCTCGACATTGAATTCGAGATTATTACCATCGGTTGCGAGTGTCGAAACAGCGACTTCAGCTGCGCTGCCAAGAAAGTTTCGAGTCAGTGCAATTTGATCATCAAATCCGGCTGTAGACGTAGTATTGGCAATGCCAAGCTCAGTACTATAGTCACGCAGTATTTCCAGCAAATGAGCATTACCACCAACAAGGGTATGCTGTCCAAATGGCTGGCGTGGAGATAGTTGATTGCCAGGCGGCCTTGTCGAAATGACTGTTTCATAGGTATCTGACGGAACAGGCATATGGCAATCCTGACATTGTGCTTCTTGTGCCTGTCCGGTTGCATAAACACTGTTCTGCCATTCCAGGTATGGCCCCTGCTCCAGGAAATTTATACCCGTTGGTGCACCGGTATCAGGATCTAGCGAAGGTGTGTACAAGGTATGGCAACTGGCACATAATTCTGAAGATTCTACATGTTCACTATTGACCGGTGTGTAGGTGGTATTACCAAGCATAGGATTAGTACGTGGATTAGCATAAGGCCCAAAAATAACTTTATTTGTTGTGTCACCGGATATGATATAGCCACCAGAGTCAGTTCCGTTTTCCTGCATTTGATGACACGCTGTACAGCTCACACCTTCACGTGCATGATTTTCAGCTCTGGCGGTATCCATTCGGTATTCAGTAAGTTCTGGATCAACATGATATGCATGTGTACGCCCCATGGGTGCATGACATTTCGTACAGGTATCTTCAATAAAACCCGATAGATGCGGAAAACTATCTACCTCGTCTTCCACTGCTGCCTGCCAGTAAGGATCATTGAATGCATTCGCCATCACGCTATGCTTCCACTGCGTGCTCGGGCTAATATCATTCGTGCTTAAACTTACATCAGTTTTATCAAATTGCATGATTGTCCCATTGGACGTATGACAATCTGCACAGATCACAGCACCGCTAAACACACCGACAGGGCTCCAATTGTGATCGAATATACTGTCAGTCGACATTTTCTCTCTGTCGATTATAGTACCTGTGCCCGTATCTATACTTAGCTGAGCGTTCTGTGGATCAGACAACACAAGCTGTAAGTTTTTGCTGGTATCGGTTTGCGCTACTGTATTGCTTAGTACAGAAACAGTGACAAATTTCCGCACTTCACCGGGCACAAATTGTACTGTGCCGCTGGTGGCAGAGTAATCGGTACCCGCTAATGCTGTTCCATTGCTTGTTGTATAATCCACAATAACTGTTTCTGCGCTGGCCGCTGAAAGACTGATTACAAACTCAAGATCATCCGCACCTTCAACCACAGTGGAATCGTAAATACCGACCTGAACACCGGGTGGCGATACGGTGATTTCTACGTTAGCAATGTTTGAAACTGCACCACTGATATCCTTGATCGTGTAGGAAAATGAGTCAGAGGCGGTATTACTGCCATTATGGGTATAGTTCACTGTACCATCTACATTAACAACAACCATACCGTTGGCAGGATCTGCGACGATGACAATCGACGTAATGTCCAGCCCATCATCAGCATCACTATCATTTGCTACAAGATTGAATGGTGTAGTACTAGCGTTTATCACCGTAAAAGCATCAACCACGGCAACAGGTGCTATGTTGCCAGGGGCTGGAGTCGTTTCAGTTACAGTTATTGCTACACTAGCAGTGTTCGAGACAGCACCGCTGTTATCCTTAATGTTGTAGGTAAACTGGTCAGAGACAGTAGCACTGCCATCATGAGTGTAAGTCACGCTACCGTCAGCATTAACAACAACCGTGCCATTGGCAGGATCTGCGACAATAACAATCGACGCAAGATCCAGCCCATCATCGGCATCACTATCATTTGCTGCAGGGTTTAATGGCGTAGTGCTGCCTGTTATTACCGTAACATCATCAACCACGGCAACAGGTGCTACGTTAACTTGCTCCACAGGATCATCAGAACTAGTGCAGCCTGTAATAATCAGCCCACACAAGCATATTGCTGAAAGACGTGTTTTTATCAATAAATTATGGTTGATAGATTGAGAGGTAAATTGCATAAGACACCGCACTGTTATAAATAGTATTTGAAAATGAAATTATGAAAAAACTAATTCACGCACATGATAAATTTTATGGAGATTATTTTTGCTCATTTGTTTATTATCTTTAAATAATGGCTGTCCGCTAAATACAGGATAAGTAAACCATGTTACCTGTATATCCAGACATCATGAATAATGTTCAGTTATCTGAAATTATCGTTTCATATTAGGCATTGAACCTGGCTGCGAGCCTTGAGTTGAGCCTGGTATAGCGCCTGGTATAGAGCCGGGCACTCTACCAGGAGTGGCTCCCGGCATCATATTATTAACAGGTTGCTTAATATGAATTTGTGTTTGCCGCCCACGGGGCAGAGCCACTGACTCAATTACAAAATTAAGTTTCAGCTGGCCTGATGCTGGTTCCTGTAGTTTCAGAATTTTAATTCCCAGTTGATCATTTAAAGTCTTCTTCGTTTTTTGCTTAAGCTGTATAGCGTGTGTTATACCGTCCAGTTTGAAAGTAGCCTGATCATTTGACACATGCGTCTGCACTAACCAACGAGTTGTTTTTCCTTTAAACGGTAGATCAGTATGAGTCCGTAACAAGCTCTGTTTTACGCCTGCAGACGTTACCCTTGTGGAAAGAATTGTTTTCTCATCAATACGGAAACCGGATACAGCAACCGTTGTTCCAACCTCGGGCAAATCAACTTTATCTATCGCCTGCACAACACTTTGACCATGAACGGTAAAACTAAAGGTTTGTGGCTCTACTGACTCAACTTTGCCAATGACTTCATGCCGAAGATTAATTATTTGCGCTTGAGTGTGTTTGTTGGCATCAGTGGTGAGTACTTCGACAATGTCACCGATTTCCAGTTGTTGAGGTGCGGCAGTTTTACCATCAATGGTGAAAGCAGTTTCGTTGTCATATTCGATTTCAATGCCGTTCACGAAAATACTGCCAAAACCGGTTATTTTACCCACAATACCAGTGCCACCGAGGCCACTGCCTGCCCCACTATCGGTACTCGCTAACATACCAGTACCGCCCAGACCGATATCCTTATCTTCATCATTAGCAGCGACTGTCATGTTTGACTGCGTCGAAACACAGGCAGTAACACTGACAGCCAGCAAAAAAATGATTATTCGGTAAAGTTTGTTCATTATTCAGACTCCTTGCTAATATCATGCTCGATATCAAGCTGTGCCTGATACCAGTAAACACCCAGACGTATTCGATAAATAGCGTTTTCTTTATGTTTATCTGCATCGTAGAGCTTGATGGCCTTTTTATTTAAATGCTGCAGCAATTCATCGCCTTTTTTACTGGCAATGGTATTTAGTTGCTTCACGGAATTTTCGGTTAAGGATGCGTAATAAACACTGCGTTCCAGCATGGGGTCATTTTCAGCGAGTATATTGTTGACACAGCTTGCCATGTGATCGTGAACGTTATGACCAAGGTAATAGGCCATCTCTTTAAACTCTTTATTGGTAACAAAAGCAGATTTATTCAGTACAACGTAGTCGTCTTCTAGTCGCACAATATTGAGACGCAACCATTCTTCAAGAATAACTTTAGGTCTGACATCTTTGTTGACACTTGATACCAGCTGCTCAAACCCGACTTCATTATTCTTTCCATTTTTAAGTAGCCGCCTGGCTTTTCCTTTATCATCCTGATATTCCGGCATGCTAGTCCATCTTGCTACGATTTCACCACTCAGGGACGCTGAACTGATAATTGGCTCGCTGCCATTTCCTGCCTGCTGACGTATACGTTTGATATCTTTTCGATGCACGCCGGTGAGCACGAAGATACGGCTATCACTGGGGTTATACCCATCCATAGGAAAATGTTTACCCGCCACTTCGACATAAAGCTCTTTCATCAGTTCACGAAACTGCGGAAATGTCATGCCTTTTTCTATTAACAGACGAATTAACGGCCTGCAAAGCATAACGACAGCTTTGACAAGTGCCACCTGTGTTTTGTTATTTCCGTTTTGACTCATTTATGTTTCTTCCCAGTTGCTGACAACCAATACTCAGTTTGATGATTAAGATCAATCTTTTTCCGCATTATACATTGACGTGGGAAATATTACCACATATAATATTCGTCACGCGGGAAATATTCCCACTTAAGCCGAAGTTTGAGGAAAACAACATGAAAAATATCAAAAATTTATCCGCAAAAAACATATTCAGTACCGGTCTTGCACTTTTAATTATTACCTCTATAGGGCCTGTGTACGCAGAAGAAGGTGATATCACGCGCACGCAGGAACGCACTCGTACGGAATTGAACTCACCGCTACCAGGCAGTGACTTCGCTCAATCTCGGAACCGCGAAGAACATACAGAGAGGTATCAGAACCAGCAGAAAAATCAATACCAATACACCAAGCAATATCGAAATAAAGATAATAACTCGGCTACTGGCTCAATGAATCGAGTGAACTCAACGAACCAATACAGGCAAGGTAATGCTGCTACAGGCTCTATGAGTCGACAGAACAGTGCTGGCCATTCAATGGGTGGAGGTCGTCACTAAGAACTTAAAACTGGTGTCAGTTACCAACACCCCCAATTAATGTTGGTAAATACAACCGAACAAAGACTCACCAGGTTTTACAGTAAAGACTAAGCGTGAAGTTGAACCCGGATCAGAGAGTGATTTTCCTTGGTTCCGGGTTTTTTTATATAATTACACTAACAGCCATGAAAAAAGAACTAAAAAATACAAAATGTACCAATGCAGAATTGACTGGTCGCTCTTACTGCGATAAGTGTCATAATCGCCGCTTGATGCTTTTTTCAGAGCTGCCGGATTCAGCATTCGAGCATTTACTGCAACCTATCGATCATTTCCGGCACTCATCCGGGTCAGTCATATATCAAGCTACTACCCATAAAAAATTCGTTTATTCGATTAGAGAGGGCATGGTCAAGCTTGTACATATTTCACAGGATGGCACTAACAGGATTGTACGCTTATTAGGCCCGGGCTCTACAATCGGTCTTGAGTTGTTGTATGGGGCAGACGCTTACCATCATATTGCTGTAGCGGTAACCAAGGTAGATCTGTGCAGAATTCCAGTATCGACAATCAGGCAACTTGAGAACAAGTACCCCGTGTTATATGAACATGTAGGGAAACTACTGCAGAAACAATTAGATCTTGCCGACAAATGGATTGTTACTTTAGGCGGAGGCACATCCAGGCAGCGTGTAGCCCATCTGCTACTAATTCTGCACGAGTTTTTTGCGGATAAAGACGGTGCTTTTATATTACTTAACCGTGAAGACATGGCAGCAATGATAGGCATTGTTGTTGAAACAGTCAGCCGCGTGGTCGCAGAATTCAAACGCCAAAAAATCTTATACAAAACTAAAGACAAACTTTATATGTGTAATGTTGCTGCGTTGCAGAAACTTACTCAGCAACATTAATTATAAATTGAGAAAACCCCTGTTATTTCACAGCATAATCCCCATGCAGTGACAAAAAATAAGAAACGGCACAGGCAACGCATAAAAGCCAGCACTTTAACCCGGATGTCTACAAACTGGGCAATCGCTCCGGCAAAAGCTCGCGAATCTCTTTCGCGTTAAGATGTGACATGTTTTTAGCCAGCTCAAAACATGCCAGTTTTTGTGTTTGCGCCGTTAACTGATTACGAAGATTGCCTAAAAACCCTGGCGCGGCGACCAGCATAACCTGTTTAAACTTTCCGTCTTTACGTGCCATATCAAGTTCATTGGCAATTTGTTTAGCGAAATTTATATTTTGTTGGTCCTTGGGGCTCACTTCATCCTGATAGGAATGTCCGCCAGCACCACCTTTACCATTACTGCGACCGGGCAAATCACTGGTCATTTCCTGTTCATGCAATCGTGCTTCGGTATGTACGATGCTTTCAACCTCTTCTATTGGGCCCATACGTGAGTCTACTGTAAAAATACGAGCTTTACTGTTATCAGCCACAACCAACCAGGTTAGTTTCATTATTCCACCTCTCTATTTTTAATCTTGTCTACCATTAAACACCATGTTTCAGATTATGATGTTGATTTTAATCAAAGAAGATAGCTGACCGGCAAATTGCTTATGCATTTATAAGATCAATTTTCTGCCAGTACTTTACAATCGTAACACTAAATAAATCACTGCGCTGCATGAAAAACAATGTTATTTTCGGTGCCTCCATCGATTTTTCACACCACTGGTTGATAAGCCACTTATACTCACTTGACAACTATCGTACAGAGATAAAAAAAAGCCCGAACAAGTCGGGCTTTTTTATGTCCAGGGATGGATGGACAGATATTTTCTCCTCGACAACTGCTCCTGCGTTGTCCTACTAGCGTCCATCCGTGGACATATGCGTTGCGTTGCCTACTACCGTCCATCCGTGGACATATGCGTTGCCTACTACCGTACGTCCTGTACATAAGCGTTGTCCTACTACCGTCTATCCATGGACATATTGCATTTCCTGCACTCCCACATCCATATGGGTCGGCTGAAAATAGCTCCTGCATTTTCCGCACTCCCCACATCCATGTGGGTCGGCTGAAAATAGCTCCTGCATTTTCCGCACTCCCCACATCCATGTGGGTCGTATGTCATAAAGAACCAGGGACGGGATGGCTGTGTGATTACTGTTTACCGCATCACTTATTAACAATAGCTTCTAATTGTTTAGCTTTAATAATCTGTCCATCAAGACCAGATTCTTTGCCATTTTTACCATAAGCAACTGACATTAATGTACTGTAGTAAGTCACAGGGATATTAAATTTAGTGCCGTACTTGGCATTAATTTTATCCTGGTAAACTTCTACATTCATCTGACATACCGGGCATGGAGTAACAATCATGTCAGCACCGCCGTCGTAAGCCGCTTCAATAATATCTTTAATCAAGGCCTGTGATTTTTCTGGTTCAGAAAATGCCAGGGCACCACCACAACAGGATACTTTCTTGTCGTAGTTTTCTACAGGCTCAGCACCCATGGTTTCGATGAATTTATCGAGATATTTTGGATTCTCAAAAGACTCGCCTTCGATACCAAATGGACGGTTAGTCTGACAACCTACATAACCGGCAATTTTGATGCCGTCTAGCGGTTTAGTTACATGCTTGGCCATTTCTTCATAACCGACATCTTCGATTAAAACTTCAACCATGTGGCGAATTTTACTGTCGTTTTTCAAGGTAAGGCCCGCTTCAGCCAATGCCTGGTTAGTCTCGTCCATTAAGCCGGCGTCAGAGTCTAAACGTTCCTGTGTTTCTTTTGTTGATAACCAGCAGGCAGCACAGGTTGCAACGATGTCCTGACCCGCATTGTGCTGTTCAGATAATGCGATATTACGTGCAGACAACGCTAAACGTGGAAGCTCACCACCGCCACAATAACCAATAGACGCTGAACAGCAGTTCCAGTCTGGAATTACGTTAAGTTTAATATCCAGTACATCACACATTGACTGTACTGATTTCAGGTAGTTTGAAGAAGACGCGCCTTCTTGCGATGAACAACCTGGATAAAATGAATATTCTTTTGACATAGTTATATACCCGCCTTATTTATCAACACGAGCTGCTTCCAGCTCCTGTGCTTTTTTGATCATGGCATGGAAGCCTTTTTTGTCTTTTAAGGTGTGGCCGCCAACAAGTTCTTTAAGACTTAAACGTCCCGTCTTAAGCATACCCAGACCAATGCCGGCCATGCCCAGAGCAACCTTGATGCCTTCAACAAAACCGTTCATGAAATACAGGTTAACACCTAACCATAATTCATTAACTCGGCCGTTTTTAGCCAGGTTGTCCCAGAACAACTGGGCAAACTGACGCGTTGGCTGATTTTTAGGCTCAATACCCAGACGTGTCGCATAATGCGCCAGACCGTGCATGATATGCGTAATGGGCAGTTCACGAGGACAACGTACGATACAGTTGTAACAGGAAGTACACATCCACATGGAAGTGGATTGTAAAACTTCATCACGTTTACCGGCACGAATCATCATAAACAATTCCTGTGGCGGATGGTCCCAGTGCGGGCCTAATGGACATGAGCCTGAGCACACACCACATTGCATGCACATTTTCACCCAATCGCCTTCTTCGACATTGGCTTCAACTTCTTTGAGGAAGTCATTGCGGTATTTTTCAACCATGCCTGTATTTAAATCACTCATGGCAGTCTCCTAGAATTTGAATGGGCTCATGCCGATCTGTTCGATCGTCTCAGCCATATCGTTAATGATTGTTGGAACTTTATGAATATCAGTAATTGATATTTCATAGGTCTGTACACGTTCTGGTTCAAGACTTAGTGACTCAAGTGTATCACCTACTTTAGACATACGCTCCTGTGCCATCAATGAACCTTTCACAAAGTGACACTGATAGTCATCACCACTAGGACAACCCATCAAGATGATGCCATCGAAGCCACTGTTTAGAGAGTCAGTAATCCAGCTCAAGCTAACAGAACCTAAACAACGAACAGGAATAATACGGGTGAACGCACTGTATTCGATTTTGTTTTGTGCCGCCATATCGAGTGCCGGGTAAGCATCGTTCTCGCAGGCCAGTACCAGAATACGAGGCTTTTCATCGAACTCTTCCGGAATATCAACCGCTTTAAGCTGTTGACCAACGGTATCGATAGAGTAGTTCTCGAATGAAATCACACGTACCGGACAGGCACCCATACAGGTACCGCAACGACGGCAACGTGATTCATTAAATATCGGAAAACCTCTCTCGTCTTCGTTAATTGCACCAAACGGACACTCTACAGTACAACGTTTACATTGTGTACAACCTTCAAGACGAACAATAGGAAAGCTGAGATCAGCAACACGTGGATGCGCGGCTTTACCTAAACCGGAGTTTTCAGCGGCAGCAATGGCTTTCATTGCTGCTCCCATTGCATCATCCATCGCTTGTGCGGTATCCATAGGACGGCGAGTTGGACCCGCAGTATAAATACCCGTACGTTGTGTCTCATACGGGAAACAGATGAAATGTGAATCAGCAAAACCGTTATCCATATGAGGAACGTCTTTACCCTGACGGTAATCCAGATTAAGAATAGACTCAACGTCGACTCTGATTACCTGTTCTTCTCCACTAGCTTTCGCATCCGCTTTATCTTCATTTTCTTCGATCGTTAAATCAGCACGCGACTCTTGACCAGCATTAGCAACCATACCGGTTGCCAGCACGACCATATCAACCTCAAGGTCGATATCTTCATCAAGAATTAAATCTTTAAACTTGACGGTTGGGTTTGCACCATCTACCACTTCAGAGGCAACACCTTTAGTAAAGATAATGCCTTTGTTCTGACCGCTGCGGTAGAAATTTTCGCCACCCGCGCCCGGCGTACGTAAATCTGTATACAGTACCGTGGTATCGATATCAGGATTTTGATCTTTAAAGTACATTGACTGCTTGATACTTGCACTACAGCAAAAACCGGAACAATGCTCCAGGTGACCTTCTTTTTTGCTACGCTGACCGGCACATTGAATGAACAATACGCTTTTTACTTCTTTACCGTCAGATGGACGTTTAATGGCGCCACCATTAGCAGCAACCGCTAATGCTTCCAGTTCCATCTGGGTAACAACGTCTTTGTTTTTACCGTATGAGAACTCAGGAAGATTGTTTGCATCATAAGCTGTGAAACCAGATGCCTGAACAATGGCACCAAACGACTTAGTTTCAGTGCTACCGCTTTCTGTGCTGATGTCCGCTTCGAAACGACCCGGTGCACCCGCAGTATTAGTCAGCGTAGAATTCAGGTGAACTGAAATATTGCTATCCGCTTCAACCGCAGCTATTAATGCTGCTACCCCATTATCTTCCGGATCAGCATACGGTGCTTTTGTTGGAATCTTTTTATAAAGCTGCGCCGTTGCACCACCTAATGCAGTTGTTTTTTCAACAATAGTACAAGGGTAACCGGCTTTAGACGCTTCAATAGCAGCAGTCATCCCAGAGATACCACCCCCCGCAATTAAAATATTCTTATTAACAGACTGCTCACCACTTGCTGAAGGTGGTTTAGCATATTTCGCTTCTGCACAACCCATGCGAATGTAGTCGTCTGCCATTTCCTGTGTGGTTTCCTGCTGGTCATCCGTATCCGGACGAACCCAGATCACGCCTTCACGCAGATTGGTACGAACTAAGGCAACATCAGGAAAGTCAAATGCTTCGTTTTTAGCACGACGTGAACAGGCAGCGATTACTACACGGTTAACACCTTCGTTATCGATGTCATCCTGAATCATTTTTACACCGGCTTCTGAACATAAGAAGTCGTGTTGTTGACAGATAGCGGCTTTACCGTCACGGGTCGCAGTAGTTTGTAACTGACCTGAATCCAGGCGGTCACCAATACCACAACCATTACAGATATAAGCACCAATTTTCATTTCATCAGCCATGGTCTAACCCTCCGCCTGTGCTACGCGATTAACAACCTGAATGGCTCTTAATGCAGAAGCTGTTGCACTTTGTACTGCACGGTTAACGTCCAGTGCATCGGATGAACAACCAGCAGCAAATACGCCGCCATTTGCTTCGTCATGTTCGATGAAGCCCTCGTCGTTCACTTTAATTTCAATCGGGAATGTGTCTTTATCAACACTTGGTTCCATACCTATAGCCAGAACAACCAGATCATGTTCGTTGGCGTAACGCTCATAACCCTCGGTGTCCACACCATTTAGTGTTGGGTTGCCGTTCTCTTTATTTTCAACGATGTTGGCAACTTTTGACTTAATAAACTTAACGTTCGGGTTATCCTGCACTTTTTGATAGAAATTATCAAAACGGTCAATGGCACGAATGTCGATGTAATAAATGGATACATCAGCGTCATCACCAAACTTTTCAGAAACATACGTACTTTGTTTCAGTGATGCCATACAGCAGATACGAGAACAATGTTTCAGGTGGTTAATGTCACGTGAACCGGCACACTGAATAAAAGCAACGCTCTTTGCTTCTTTACCGTCTGATGGACGCACCAGCTTACCGCCTGTTGGGCCAAACGGATCCATTAAACGTTCGAATTCAACGCTGGTAATGACATTGTCGATACGGTCATAACCGTAGGGCTGAATTTTTGCAGCATCATATGGACGCCAGCCTGTTGCCCAGATAACGGCGCCGGCTTTAAATTCAATGATTTCTTCCTGCATATCCAGATCAATTGCATCGTACTTACATGCATCTTTGGCTTTTTGCGCATCGTCAGTACCAATCATACCTGGATCAATGACATAACGTTTTGGCATCGCCATGTTATGCGCAAGATAAGCGCCTTTATGCTTATCCATATTGTAGTTATGCTCGTTATCAAACTCAGCTTCTACAGCCTCTTCACAGGCACCGCAGGCAGTACAGTTTGCATTCACATAACGTGGGCTTATTTTCACAGTTGCTGTGTAATTGCCGGCCTCGCCTTTAAGGTCGGTCACTTCCGCCATGGTCAGAACAGTAATGTTCTTATTTGCTGCCATACGACGCTGATTAATTTCCAGACCACATGTCGGAAAACAAAGCTTGGGGAAGTATTTATATAATTTGGTTACTCGACCACCAACAGAGGGCGTCTTTTCAATAACAATAACCTGTTTGCCGACTTCTGCAGCTTCTAACGCAGCAGTCATGCCGCTAATGCCACCGCCAACAACCAGAATTGTCTGATTCGTTGCAACTATGTCCGACATCTTATTCCTCCAAAGGATTTGTGTCAGTTTGAAAGCCCAGAAACTTAATGATAAAAACAACGGTAAAATCAATAATTTATCTGGATAAATATTATTTATCATCGCGCCACTAAATTAACCCTGACGCGTGGAGTGCGTATCTTACATGTTTTGCGTGATTTTCTCTATAAAATAGGCAAAAATCAGTGCTATGGTTGTTGTATGCTTGGATAAATATAACTTATGACTGTCATTCGATTTTTTAATGAACAACATAATAAACGGCTGTTTCACCACAAAGACACAGAGACACGGAGAAAGACTCTTTTATTTTTAATTGCGCCAGGGCGCAACGAACAAAAAACTCTGCTTCTCTGTGTCCTCTGTGGTGAATTTCTTTATTTTATATAGAAACAACAGATGAAAAATAACGCTAAAAATAATTCTTATTTGTGCCCCTGCGACAGCGGCAAACCCTACTCACTTTGCTGCCAACCATATACAGAACAGATCAGCAGCGCACCCACAGCTGAAGCATTGATGCGCTCGCGGTACACTGCTTTTGTTTTGAAAAACGAAGACTATTTACGTTATAGCTGGCATCCGGACACCTGCCCGAAACAGATCCATCTAAACGAAAACACACAATGGCTAGGCCTTAAAATCACAAACACGCTAGCAGGTGAGGTAAATGATGACACCGGTGAAGTCGAATTCGTAGCGCGTAATAAAGTTAACGGCAAAGCCAGTCGCTTGCATGAGTGCAGCCGGTTTATCCGATATAAGGATCGCTGGGTTTATCTAGATAAGTATACTTAGATATTTGGTGTCAGCAATTTTGCTTTCCTATCCATAACACTGCATAAATATTCAGAATGCATTATCTTACTTAGCATTATCTCGATAGATATAATAATAATTTAGAGCAAGCAATTTTGACAGGATAATCCATGTTGCAGCCTTATTTAACAAACACATTCAGCAAGCCTCATAGCAATAAAACATCTAGACAATAAAAAACAGCGACCAAAGTCGCTGTTTTTTCAGAAGCTTACGCTGTCTTGATTAAGCGCGACGACGTGCAACTCCAACCAGACCAATAAGACCTGAACCGAATAGCCAGACAGCAGCAGGAACGGGTACTGGCTGAACCGACTCGACCATCATGACCATATCGTTGTAGTCCTTATCACCACCACCATACAGATCTTCCCAGGCCAGCGCATACTCGATCGGTGTCCAAACTCCTGGCGCGTTACCGCCGATCGCGATCGTATCGCCAGTCCCCTGGTAAGCGAGCATGTGATCAAAGTTATCACCATTGAGGGATGTATCGCTGTAGTACGTATTATTGCCGACGCCAATATAGTAGCCAAAGCTGTTACCTGCGAAATCAATGCCGGTATCCGACAGGTTAATAAACACAGAACCATCCAACTTGATGCTCATGACCGTCTGAGTGCCAGTGGTGGCCGTACCGGAAAAAAGCTCAACGGCATTGCTGTTGTTACTGGAATCGTAGATACCAAACGTATTGGTACCGGCAAAACCTGCAAGCTCAATAATCATCGTCGTCCCAGACAGGCCGCTTCCGGTGACTGACCAGCTTGAATCGTTGGCGTCAGCCACACAGTCAGTCGTCACGTCGACGCTGCTGTTGCCAACCGGATCCGTAGTGAAGCCGTCGAAGATACCTTGTAAAGAGCTACCTTGAACGCCGCAGGTTGCCGCCGATGCGCTTCCTGCTGCCAGACCGCTACCCAGGATGCACAGGGCGGTCAGCTTCTTGATTTTAGATAATTTTCTCATGATTTGTTTTTCCTTTCCTTGATTGTATTATTTATATTATTTGTTCTGCAATTGCAATACGCCTGTTAGATATTAAAATGACATGACATTCGTGATTCAATAGTTATGCATTCGCCATCAATTTGAATCCATCATATCATATAGATTAGAATGGTTACCATAAAGACATACAATCTATATGCCAACTTTTATAATAACTATAAATTCATACACTTAACTATATTCACCGCCTTGCCACAGGAAAACTGTCAATAAATCCGACTTCTACACTTTGTATCACACAGCGACTGAAACAATAGACTCAACAAAATCAATTAGTTATAAATTAATACATATATTAAGACATTTACTCCGCTATTACACCCCTCCCAGTCGCCCTAGATAAATTTATCTTTTATCTTTTACTTCAGTTAGTTACAGAACTTTCAAGGCTGTAATTAATTCCGACACCTATCAATTAGTTAACCGCACAAAGTACAAATACACATAGTCTCATCAATACCGCTAAGGTCAGCGCCAGTACTCGATCATTTTCAATTTCCTGAGAAACGGAACAATTTTTAGCTTTTACAGGGTTTACTTCTACTTGAATTTTGTATACTGTCGCGAAATCAGACAATTCATGTGATTTGAAAATCACTGCTTATCTATGGGCGCTAATATTGACGCTAATTTCGACGATAAAATTTTTATTAAATTTACGAAATAAACACACTATGTTCCATAGTTTGAGCTAATCTCCACATAAAGCTATTGCACACACTGCAAGCTGGCTCTGCCGCCTCTGTATTATTCAAAATCACATTGTGCAAAACATAAATATGAAAAAAAATCTTCTTATACTATCCTTTTCAGCCCTGCTTCTTGTCTCGTCTGGCATATCCAGCCAGACCACGGACAAACAAAACAAGGTAGCAACACTTACGCCTTCAACTCATGATTCTTTAACCACCGAACCAGCGCTCGATGTGGACAGACAAGATGGACTGATACTGGCGAATGTAAACATTGACCCCGTGATCAATAAAAACACTGTTATCCGGGACAGCCAAAACCGCAAACCATTAGAAATAAACATTGATATAAAGGAAACCGATGTTGTCAATATAGAAACAACTGGCGCAAAGTATTTTTCTGATGAAGAAATAGCGCACCTGCGAGAGCTATTTTTGCAGGCTGAAACCGCCCTTAAAAATAAAAAAGAAAAAAAGTATTTTCAACTTGCCGATCAGCTAAAAGAATACCCGTTGTACCCCTACCTTCAGTACAAGTGGTTAGTAAAACATCTGGATTACGAAAAACAGATAAAACACTTCCTGGAACAGCATAAATCTTCACGTTATGCTTACAAATTAAAAAGCAAATGGCTGCATCATCTGGCAAAGAAAAAACAGTGGCCACTATTTTTGCAGTATTACAGCACAACCAGCAGTGCAAGCTTAAACTGCTATCGCCATATCGCACAATTTCATACTGATAGTAAACAGGCCGCACTCGAAGGCGCTAAAAAATTATGGGTCGTAGGACATTCCCAGCCACGACAATGTGACCCATTATTTGCACAGTTGAAAAAGTCCAGTCTGTTTACTCAGGATTTGCTGTGGCAGCGCTATGCCGCTGCATTACAAAACAATAAGATCAAGCTTGCCACTTATGTAAAAAGTCTGATGCCAGCAGAACACCATTCAACTGCACAGTTATGGCTAAACCTTCATAAAAATCCTTCGCGTCACATACCGAAGTTGTTAAGCCGAGCCCAGACAGCACAGTCACCTTTAATGTTTAATCATGCAATAAATCGCCTCGCCAGAAAAGACCTGACGGCAGCAATTAAAATATGGGATACCAACAAACAGCAATTCAGTGTTGAAGATTCACCAGCAGACAAACTGGCCAAAGATAAAATAGAACGGCGACTGGCATCTAAGCTGGCATCCAAAAAAGATTCTGCCGCATACGAACGACTCAGCCAGTTAGACGTAACGGATAATAGCAGTAGAACACGGCGTATACGAGTGGCTTTATTAGAACAAAACTGGCAAAACGTAATAGCAGCAATACAGGACCTGAGTGAAGATGAAAAAGAAGATGAAAGATGGTTATACTGGCTTGCCCGGGCTTATCTGGAAACAGGAAAAATAGAACAGGCTGAAAGTTTATTAACTGACCTTTCAAACAACCGAAGTTTTTATGGTTACCTTGCTGCTGACAAAGTAAATAGTATTTATCAGCTTTCAGATAATCCAGTCGATGTGTCTGAAGCAGACATCTCAGCACTAAAAAATCGTGTTGAATTTTGTGTTGCATTTGAACTGATGGTGCTCGATAGAAAAAATGAGGCAAAACTGCAATGGTGGCATGCAGTACGGCCGTTAAATAAAAAAGAAATTTTAGTTGCTGCAAAACTGGCACAACATTGGCAATGGGATGAAATCGCAATCTTTACTATTGCCAAAGCAAAATACTGGGATGACATCGAGGTGCGTTTTCCGCTTAGTTATAGCGATAAAATCCTTGAAAATTCAGCGCAAAACAAGCTTAACCCTGTCATTATTTATGGCCTGATACGCCGCGAAAGTGCATTTAATGAAAAGGCCCGTTCGCCAGCTGGTGCACGGGGGCTGATGCAAATCATGCCACGTACTGGACGCGATATCGCCAGAAATTTAAAGGAACGCTGGCGTGGTAATAACAGCCTGTACAACCCGGTCACTAATTTAAAGTATGGCGCCTATTACTATCAGAAACTATTAACCCAGTTTGATGGGCATTACGCGCTTGCGCTGGCCGCCTATAACGCCGGACCTCATCGCGTAAAAAAATGGCTGCCTGAGACAGAGGCATTACCCGCCGATATCTGGATTGAAACCATCCCTTTTCACGAAACCCGTGAATATGTTACCAACGTGCTAGCTTATGCACTGATTTATCAACAACGCACTCAGTCCAATGAACTCTCAATGAACGACTTCACTCGCGACATTGAGCCATTAAATTAGCATCAAACCATTAGCCCGTTATTAGTTATTGACATCAGCCGCACTGCACGGCTGTCTTTAATCTCAGGTAACGCCGAATGCGTCGAGAAAGGCTATCGATACCAATATTCAAGAACGCAGTAATCGCTATTAAAACCATTGCCCGGTCAAAACGTATTTCCTCGAATGCGCTGTCAACAAAAAAGCCCAATGTATAAATACCCAGCATGCCCAGTATTGCTGTTTCTCTAAAAATAATCTCCCAACGATAAAACAGGAAGGCTAAAAACTGTGGATAAATACGCGGCACTATTTCCCATGCATAGAGGTTTATGCCTTTAGCAGAGTTAACTGGAAGCACCAGCTCATTCGCATAACGACCGCATAAATGCCCGATGATTGCCCCATTATGCAACATCAACGCAATCACCGCTGGTAGCATTGAGGGCCCCCATAACTGAAGGAAAATGTAGGCCAGCAAATACTCAGGGGTAGAACGTAGTATCACCAGAATTAGGTGACCAAGCTTTTGTCCAACTAAACCCTGAAAATGACTGGAGATTAACGGGAATAGAAGTAAGGCCAGCATGCCACTTACTACCAGCGACATCTGGGTTAATATCAGGGTATTGATGATGCCACCGAATGCCTGGGTCCAGAACAGTTCGTGTAACCAGACAAACAGCCCCTGTACCGCCGAAAAACCATCATCTGCCATTCGCACAGGATACGGCACGATATCTTCACTAAAGAAGCGTTTTACATTCAGCCAGTCAATCTCAGCGGCATCTGGCAATAATAGATAAATTGAGGCGATCAGATAAACCGGCAACAACCTCGGCCGTAACCACCAGCGTATTGTTGCAATAAGAATATAAAAGGTAACAAGCAATGCAGCTGCCTGTGAATATAATCCCTGTTTAAAAAACACCTCAAGATAGAAACCCAGGGTTGGTAGCCCAATAAAACCCAGCACCGTACTGGTTCGTAATCCACACTCAAGTCGATACAGTGTATAGGTTTTAAAATGTGCCCACACCAACGGCAGTCGTGCATAAAAAAAACGGCTAATAGAACCACTACCTGAAGGCAAAGCGTTATAGGGTGAACTATCCGACTCCTCTAAAATTTCAGCATAAACTTTGGCACAGATGGCAGAAAATGGAATCGCGATTGCAAGTATGCCAGTTAACGGGTGCAAGCCGAAAAATTGTAAGAAGATTAATGCCCAGAACAATTCGTGTACGGAACGCAAAACAGCACAACTCATGTGTACCAGACGATAATCAAAAACCAGCGCTAGCAGGAAGCCAAGCAATGCACCCATGCTTACCCCGATAAGGGCAAATGCCAGGGTTTGCATTAAAGCATTTCCAATATTCCTGTAATCACTAAAATCGGGACTTAACAGTCCAGCTGCAAGGCGAGCCATCTCCTGCCATGGGTGCAGAGTAGTGATGGCTATATCTGAAAACAAAAAACTAATCAGTGCAATAAAAACAAATAGCAGGCTGGTTTTTACTGCGCGTGATCGGGTATAAACAAACAGCGCAGCCTTGTTCATGAGGCGTATAAAAACTGTAGATCATCCGCGGTCACATTTTTTGCCGGTTGATCGATAGCGATAGACCCGTTTTTAATACCAATAATGCGATCAGCAAAACATAAAGCCATGTCAACATCATGCATTGCCAGTACCACGGTTTCATGCTGGTCATGAAGCAACTGCATAACCTTTCCGGCCAAAACCGAGTCCAACGCAGAAATAGGTTCGTCGCCAAGCAATACCTGGTTACCCTGAAACTGTGCTCGTGCGATGGCTACACGCTGTTTCTGACCACCAGATAGCTCACCCGTACAACTAAATAGATTCTCATCGAGCTCAACTAGTTTAAGGAGTTGTCTAACCTTTTCCACTGGTTTTCGCTGTGGCCAGAACAGATTCAGCAGGTTGAACAATGTATTGTGCTGATTAAGCTGCCCCATATACACATTATGAAAGACACTCAAGGTTTCAACCAGGGCAACATTCTGTGGCACCAACGCACAATAAGCTTGCTGTTGCTGGTACAGCGTATTTAATAAAGTCGACTTACCTGCCCCGCTTTTACCAAGTAACGCTACGTGCTCACCGGCATTTATTGACAGGTTTATATTGCTTAATACTTCAACATCCTTATAACGCAGCGAGGAGGATTTTAGTTCAAAGACAAGGGGCATGAGACCATCTAGGAGCCTGTCGGACTTAGTTGATCGTCGCGAGAGAAAGCCATTTTTAGGGCAGTTTTTCGATTATTTGAGGCGAATAGCACGGCTATTTAACGAAAACAATCGGAAAAATGAACAAC
>RCNF010000162.1_pt1 | contig 30621 bp, 25 predicted proteins | sample 2041311 | NCBI WGS metagenome assembly RCNF01 (sample SAMN09708228, study PRJNA481090) | Marine sediment metagenome, whole genome shotgun sequencing project. | biome: marine sediment; feature: ocean; material: sediment; isolation source: Sewage treatment plant 2 marine sediment (STP2) ...
ACGGTCGCCATGGAGTATATCCGTCTCACCCGCGAGTCGCTCGAGCGTGAACGGATGAAAAGGGAAATCGAGATGGCGGCGGTCATCCAATCCCACCTTCATCCTCAACGTTATCCAGAGTTTGCGGGATACCGCCTGGCAGCACGCTCCTCTTCGAGCAGACAGGTGGCCGGCGACACCTACGACGTGCTGCTCGGCGACAATGCTCTGATCGCTACGGTCACCGACGTTTCCGGCAAAGGTGTCGGCGCAGGAATGATCGCTTCCGGCGTCCACGCGGCGGTGCGGCTGTTGGCGGGGCATGCCAGCGATCTTGCAGACCTTGCCGGCCGCATCAACCGCTACCTTGCAGGCGCCACCGCGGACAATAGGTTTGCCACTTTCGGAATGGTGAGAATCGACGGCGACGGTGGGCTCCGCGCGATCAATGCGGGCCATCTGCCATTGCTGATTCGCCGCGTCGACGGTACTGTCGAGGAGATCAACTCCAGCGGCCTGCCGCTCGGCATTCTGGAAGTCGCCACCTACATCGAATCGACTGCTCTCCTCCATCCCGGCGACGTGGTCGTCTTGTTCACCGACGGTTTGACCGAGGCCGAGGATGCCGACGAAGAAGAGTTCGGTGTTGATCGCGTCGCTTCGGTTGTCGCTTCGCTCGTTGATCCGACGGCCGACAGCATGTGTGATGCAATCCTCGAAGCCGTCGACGCCTTCACCGGGGGCGCCCCGCTTCAGGATGACGCAACCTTGCTCGTTGTTGAACGGCTCAACGGCTAAAGTGCGAGAGTTCGCCTGTCAGCTTTCGTACAGGCCTTCGATCAGATCGGTGTACTGCTTTTCCACCACCCGGCGCTTGACCTTCAGGGTTGGGGTCAGCGTGCCGTCGTCGATTGACAGCATCAACGGCAAGACCTTGTGTTTCTTGATCTGCTCGTAGCTTGCCAAGTCGGCGTTGGTGGATTTGACGACGTTGTCAAATACCTCGAGGACCCTGGGGTTGGCGGTCAGGTCCTCGATCGAGTCATAGGAAACGCCCTCGTTCTCGGCCCATTTCTCCAGACCCTCGTCGCTTGGTGACAACAGCACCACCAGGTAGGGACGGCGATCGCCAATGATGACTGCGTTGTCGACCAGGGTCGAGCGCTTGAGTTCGGCCTCAATCGGCTGGGGCGCGATGTTCTTGCCACCTGCCGTGACGATAATGTCCTTCTTGCGGTCCGTGATTCGGACAAACCCCTCGTCGTCGATCTCGGCGATATCACCGGTGAGAAAGAAACCGTCGCCGTCGAAGACTTCGGCCGTTTTTTCGGGGAGGTTCCAGTAACCCTTCATCACCGATGGACCCTTCACACACAGCTCGCCGTCATCGGCGATCTTGACCTCGACGTTGGAGATCGCCTGCCCCACGGTTCCGAGCTTGGTCTCTCCACCGTTGAGTCCGTTGACCGCAACCACCGGGGAAGTTTCGGTCAATCCATAGCCTTCGAGAATCCGGATGCCGATGGAGTGAAAGAACTCGTTGATAAACAAAGGTAACGGCGCGCCGCCGGAGACACAGAATCGCAGCTTGCCGCCAAGGGCTTCGCGTACCTTTGACAGCACGAGCTTGTCGGCCAGCGCTATCGACAAACCGGAGGGCGGCAGTCCAGCGAGTTGGCGGGGGTAGGCCTTCCGCCCGGTCTCCAGTGCCCAGTTGAACAAAGCCCTTCGAATCGCCGGCGCGTTGTTCACCTTGTCCATCACCTTGTCGTAGACCTTTTCATAGATCCGCGGCACGCTGGCAAACGCAGTCGGTTTGATCGTGGTCAACAAATCGCCAACGTGGTAGACCGAACAGTAGGCTTTGGTCACGCCGCGGAACATGTAGAGGTATCCGAGCATCCGCTCGAACACATGGCACAACGGCAAAAACTCGAGGCAAAAATCCTCGGGATCGATCAACGCCCGTTCGGCCGAAGGCAGGACATTTTGCACCAGGTTTTCGTGGGTGAGGGTGACACCCTTGGGATTGCCGGTCGTGCCCGACGTGTAGATCAGGGTCAGGAGATCTTCGGGCTGGACCCGGGCAGCCCTCTGCCAGAACAGATCCACTGATTCACCGGAGCGGCCGGAGTCGATGATCTCGGCCAGCGGCTGTACGCCGGGCGCGCAGGGGCCCTCGATCTGGATCAGGTGCTTCAGGTCCGGACACTCGCCGCGAATTTCGAGAAACTTCGCCATCTGGTCGGCGTTTTCCGCAATGGCTGCGATCGATCCCGAATCCTTCACCTGATATGCAACCCCGGCCGGAGTCAGAGTCGCGTACACCGGAACGTCAGCGGCTCCGAGGTCGACCGTGGCGAGATCCACCATGTGCCACTCGGGCCGGTTGTCCGTCAAGAGCATCACCCGATCGCCGCGACCGATACCGCATTTTTCCAAACCGGCGGCAAGACCCGCGGTTCGCGCCAGGAACTCCGAAGTGCTCAGCGTCGTGTGACCGTCGAGCGTGTAGTGGAAATAGTGCTCTTCTCTCGGAGTTTCCGTCTCGTGGCGGTAGAGATCGAGGACGGTTCGTGCGGTCATGCCTTGTCTCCCTCGTTGTTTCCGCGGGGCGCGATGCCGTCGGTGAGCATACGAACCAGCGGCTGGTGGTGCCGAAGAAGATCTCCGGGGTTGTCCGCCAGCAGCCAACTCGTGACAAGTTCATCGACGGCGCCGAAGACCAGGTTGGTCGCCAATCCGGGACTGATGTCACGGCGGAACGCACCCACCTCCTGGCCCTCCTCGACAATGTCGCGCACCCGGTTCAAATACTCGCCGAGTTTACCACGCGTAAACAGGCTCATGAATCGTCTCGAATGACGGGTTTCGATCTGAAGAACGTGGGCCAGGTCGTGATCTCGCCCGAGGGTTTCGAGGTGCAGACGGACCATGACGCTAAGTTTTTGAATAGGATCTTGAAGGGTTGCGATCTCCTCATCCAGGCGTTCGATAAAGCGACCCAAAACGCCATCAAAGATTGACATCAGGAGATGTTCTTTGCCGTCGAAATACAAGTAGAGGGTGCCGTCCGCTACATCTGCGGCCGCCGCAACATCGGCCATGCGCGCTCCAAAGTACCCCTTCGATGCAAAGACCTCGATCGCCGCCCTCTGGATTCGACGGTATTTCTGTTCCCGGGGTGACAACTCACGGGTGGTGTCGCTTTCGGGCATCATTCCCCCTCGTCATGAATGAGTACTCATTCATGTTTCACCTGATCGCGGTCGGTGTCAAGTTTCGCCACTGATGGCGCCGGTGGCGGTGGCAAAAAAGTACATTCAGTATTAATAAATGACTTATAGTCATTTATTGGAGAACGATGGGAAAAAGAAGAGCGACCACGAGCGGCGAGCGGGCGGCAAGGCGTCGCCATATCCTGAGCGCCGCGGCGGCCCTGCTCGAGGCATGGTCGGTTGACGACGTCAATATCGATCGCATCGCTGAGCGTGCCGGAATTGCCAAGGGCACGGTCTACCTCTACTTCCGCACCAGGGAGGAACTCTTTCTCGAGGTCTTTGACCGGCATCACGCTCTGTGGCTCGAAGCCGTCGAGACGGCACTCGGCAGCGCCGCAGATGAACTGAGCCCCGGCGACGCCGGCCGAATTTTCGTCGCATCTCTAACCGAGAGACCGTTGCTCCTGCGTCTATACGGCCGTCTCGGCGCCCTCCTCGGAGGCAGTGTTTCACCGCAGGCGATGCAGGACTTCCGACTCCGGCAGACAACTCGACTGACGAGTGTCGCCCAGGTGCTCCATCGGCGATTCCCCCGATTGACGATCGTTCAAGCTCAGAGGTGGATGTTTCGGATGGAGGTTTTTGTCGCCGGGATCGCTCCCCTGGGACTCCCGACCCAGGCCACCGCAGGATGGTTGACGGGGCCCGAACAAGGGGGTTTTGTGGTCGATCTGGAATCCGAATTGCAATACATTGCGGTGACGATGTTGTTAACTCCATGAGGGGAGCGACGGCTTGACCACCACCATGTGCCCGCAAAGAACTCCAACGGGAGGACTCATGAAGAAAGCCGCCCAGCGAGCGGCGATGCTCTTTGCGACAGGCATCATCGTTCTTGCCTTGCCGGCCAACGCCCAGCAGGCAGAATTCAGCGGCGAGGCGACAGTCAATGTCGTCGAAGTGCCGGTGCGGGTCATCGATCCAGCTACCGGAGCGGTGGTCATGGGCTTGAGTGCCAAAGACTTTCAGGTCTTCGAAAACGGACGAAAGGTCAAGATCTCGAACTTCTCGGAGATCACCCGTTCATCTGGCAATGCCGCCTCCACCGCGTCGGTTTCCGCGACGAGTTCGCGACCCAGACCTCTCGAGATGGTGTTCTTCTTCGATCTCTTCCTGATGCACAAAGGCGAAAAGGTAGCCGCCGTCGAGGCCCTGCGAACCCGATACCAGTTTTCGATACCGCCGGGCGAGGAAGTTTCGATCGTCGCCTTCGACGGTTCGCTGATGACATTGGCCGATCGAAGTTCAGACCGCAGGGAGGTGCTCGCGGCACTCGACGACGTCGCAGACATCAGGCCCCGGGGTATGGAGCACGAGTCGGCGTTCAACCAGGGGCTGGCAGACGGACCGGTGACCGGCACCCGCGACCGGTACTTCTACGAGCGCAAGCAGCGGAGTGACGACTATCTCTTCGAGCTCGAGCGCCGAGTCGGTCGGGTTGCAGGCGCACTCTCAGCCACCATGGCCCGGTACGCACGTGCCGAAGGGCGGAAGGTTCTGGTGGCGTTCACGCCCGGCCACCCGCGAACCCGTTGGGCACCGTCCTACGCCTCTGTGGACTTCGCAAATAATGCTGCAAATTATCCCACAAAGGGTATGTGGACTGACCTCGCTCTCGAGGCCTCGGATCTCGGATTCACCATCTTCACAGTGGATTCATCGGGGATCCAGGCAAATTCGGCCGTCGGTACGGACGGGTCCGAAATCGGGAGTCTCAACGCCGGACCCGACGATGCCCTGCCGGCCGGTACCACGAGCCCCGCGGCCGCCCCGCTCCCTTCCGATTCTGATTACTCCTTTGGTTCCGACAACAGCCAGGAGAGCATCGGGCCGTGGATGGAACGAGTCCGCAAGGATCTTTTGATCTCAACCGCCGACGAGACCGGGGGACGGGCCTATTTTGCAGACCCGACCGTTGCCGTCGACCAGGTCTCGACGACTCTCGATCACTACTACTCACTGGCCTACGTCGCCGACCACAGCGGCGACGGAGACCGCCACACGATCGAGGTGCGGCTGAAAAGCAAGGCGCCCTTTGATCTCCAGTATCGCCGAGCCTATGTCGATCGGTCGTCAGCCGATCGTTCCGCCACCCGGCTTCAGTCAACCATGCTTTTCGGGGGCGACGCCAATCCGCTCGCGGTCCGAGTCGAACTCGGCGAGCCAGAAGGTCGGTTGCGCATCGGCGCCGCCGGTTCGAAACGGGTTCGGGTAGCGGTTCAGGTCAAAATCCCAATTGGTCGTCTCGAGATGGTTGAGCAGGGAGACTCTTTCGTCGGTCGAGTGGCGGTCACCGTGTTTGGCGAGGACGCCGGGGGGAACCAATCAGAACCCACCAGCGACGTCGCGCCAATCGTCGTGCCGGCGACTGATATCAGCCAGGCACGGGCCCGCGGATATTTCTCGTACGTCCTGACCGTCGAGCTCGAAGGAGGCCGACAGAAGCTCTGGGTTGGGGTCGAAGATCTTTTTGGCAACCGGATCAGCATCATGCCGCAGGAGCTCGATTTGTAGATCGGGGCATTCAGTGACGCCCGACGACCCTGGACTAGCGCGCGAGTTGCAATCCCGAGGCCTGAGGTGACAGTTCGATGGCGCTCGGCAGGTGACGTCCCTCGACCCAGACCACCCACTGCCGTTCCATGTCTTCCCTCAGACGACGCGAAACCTTGATCAGCTTGCCGGGGTTGGATATGTCCTGAGCCGGCCCCCAGATTCCATCTGCGGTCCCGCCTCCGACCGACCACACGACCAGCGGCACGTGGAGCTCCCTCAGGTACTCCCGAACTGCAGCGGCCTCATATATGCCCGCGTCGACCGGGTTGTTGGACAGAATCAAAACAACGGCCCGCGGGCTGCCATCACCCGCCGCCCTCACTCCAGCCACAGCCACGGCTTCGCCGAGCCTTTGTCGGGAGGCGGACGCCTCGCTATTCGTGGTGTGGGTCACGAGCCACGGCAGACCCCAGCGCTTGATATCGAGAGGTTGGCCGATTGGAAACAGCATGAGACCTCGGGTAAACGAGGGGTTCGCGATGACCAGGTGGAACGAGTCGCGATCAACCGGCAAATCGTTCAGGGCCGATTTCTCGGTGTAATCCCTGAACTGCCTCATCGTATGCCGGCTGATACGAGATCGCCGATCGATCTGCTGTCCCATACCCCGCAAGACCAACCAGGCACCTTGATCGCGGACAAAGTACAGACGGGCGCCCGGGCGCTCGACCGCCGCCACTCTCGCCGGTGCTCCGTTGACCTCGAAAAGGCCTTCGAGGTCTTCCGTCGGCGGTGGCGCACCGTCGTCGATGACAATGGGAACCGCGGTCAATTCGGTAGCCACTCTGCTGCCGTAGGTGCCTCCGAACGTCACATCCTGGCGCGCCGTCAGCCCACCCGGAAAATGGGCCTCGGCGCTGACGATATGGACCTGACGCGGATCGTGATCCGGCAGCGGGAACCTGCCTCCTGGACTTCGTGTGAGAGACCGGCCGTCAAACGTCACGAAGACTGCCAGGGGCTGCAGGCGTTCACCACTCTCCGTGACAACCCGGAGCGATTCCGCCTTACCCGACGTCCCCATTTGGAAGACAATCTGGGCTTCCGCGTTTGATCGCGGGAGGTTCACCAACTGGACCGCGCGCCCAAGCTCGTCGCCGCTCTCGTTTCGTGCCACGGCCACCAGCTCATGCGGTCGCAGCGTCGACCCGAAATCACACATCAGCTTCCAGGGCGGCGCTTCCAACACACCAACACTCTCGTCGTCGAGGAAGATCTCCACCGACGCCACATCGGGATCCACCGCCACCTCGACGGGAAGGGTGTCGACCACCAACCACAGAAACAACGAAATAAATGTCACCATCGAAAATCTCTCAAAATGAACGGGGCCCTTTCGTTCTTACGTCGACCACGGCCTGTGAGTTACCTCGCGCAGATCAGAGCAAGGAAGCTGCACGTGGGCTCTGGTGCCCGAACGCAGGAGATAGAACCCCTCCGCCACCCATCCTGCCTCAACCTCGCTCTCCTCAAACGACGGCACCGCCAAGCCCTGGCGACCGACGGCGAACCACAACACGACGACCACGCCGCGCGCTGATGTTACGAGAGGTTACGATAGTCTATTATTCCGCATGAAAACATCCAGCCGCAACCGGTAAAAAACGAGGAGGCCGCTCTGTCATCTCAGAAGTCCATATGGCGCCAATTCCCGCGATCCTTCTGGACCGCCAACACCATGGAGATCTTCGAACGCATGGGGTGGTACGGCTTCTACGCGGTATCCACCCTGTACCTCACCAACAGCGTGGCCGATGGCGGTCTCGGTTTCAGCTCCGCAGACCGCGGCGTCATCCAGGGCATCGCCACGTTCTTCCTCTACCTCTTTCCAGCGGTCTTCGGTGCGCTGGCCGATCGCTACGGTTACAAGAGGATGTTTCTTGCGTCGACCGTGGTCATGGCGCCCGCCTACATCCTCCTCGCAGCGCCACGCACATTTTGGGGGTTTCTCAGTGTTTATTTTCTTGTCGCGGTTGGCCACGGGATGTTCAAACCGGTCGTGATCTCGACGGTGGCCAAAACCACCAACCCCGAAACCAGCTCGATGGGATTCGGGATCTTCTACATGATGGTGAATATCGGTGGCTTTCTCGGCCCCATCGTCGCCGGCGCGGTCCGCGGCTGGGACTGGAAGTACGTCTTCTGGGCTTCCTCCGGCTGGATCGTCGTCATGGGTCTGACCTGTCTCGCGGTGTACCGTGAGCCTCCTCGAGATGAGGCATCAGAGAGCCAACGCAGTCTCGGCGAGGTCTTCTCCGGGATGATTGCGGTGGTCGGAAATCCACGCTTCTTCATCCTGGTTTCAGGACTCCTGGTCATGCTCGTCATGGGTTCCAAGTGGTGGAGCTTCCCGCTGGTCGCACTGGTTTCCGGCGTCTGGCTGGCCGCCAATCTGATCTATGACGCGATTCTGCGGGCCTCGCAACGTGACCAGTCGGCGCCGTGGCCTTTGCAACCGATGCGCATCGGCGAGGGCCGCTACCTGCTCTTCCTCCTCCTGATGGCCGGGTTCTGGACATCGTTCAACCAGATTTTTATGACCCTGCCGGAGTACATTCGAGACTACGTCGATACCTCAGATCTGATCGCCACGCTGTCGGGCCTCGCCGGCACCGTTGGGGCCGATCTCGAAAACTGGAGTCGGGTGCTCCTGGAAAACGGTCAGATCAAACCCGAATACATCATCAACCTCAACGCATTTGGCATCATCTGCTTCCAGGTCTTGATCTCGTATCTGGTCCGTAAGACGTCGCCTCTCACCAGTATCATTATCGGGGTCGCGGTGACAGTCGGGAGCTTTTTGATCTACCTCGCTGGCGCCACCGGTTGGGTGGTGGTGACAGCCGTCCTGGTCTTTTCGATTGGTGAAATGCTGGCCAGTCCACGCTCCAAGGAGTACGCCGGACGCATCGCACCGCCCGAGAAGGTCGGCATGTACATGGGCTACTTCTACTGGTGCGTGGCACTCGGCAATCTTTTCGGCGGCCTGCTCTCAGGGATCACGTACCAGTATTTCGGGCCGCAGGGCATCAACCGGCCGGACGGTATGTGGGTGTTTTTTGCGGTCCTGGCGGTGACGACCGCCGTCGGGCTCATCGTCTACAATAGATTCGTCACCATCGCGACCCCGGAGACCTCATGAGAACTTTCCTCAGACGGCTCATTTTTATTCTCATCATCGGCATCATCGCGATGCTTCTGTGGGACCAGAAGGATCGCATCGGCCTTCTGTCCAACAACGGTTTGAGGATTCAGGGCGAATGGTACCGCGTCGAAATGAATTTCAAGAGAGGCGAGGCGTACATCTTCGACGAGCGTCTGATCACCCGCGATGGCCAAATCATCGGTTCGTACGACCTCCGGGCAAATACGAGGTTGGAGGTGACGCTCGGCGGCCATCCTCGAGACTATTTCCTATCGTTCGACGACGACGACAACATGGTTTGGTCCACCGAGAGCAAAGGCAAACGGGTGCCGGCCATGCGCTGGCGCCGATGAATCGTCAGCCACCTCCGTGACATCCCTGCAACTGCGCCGCTTTACAATTGTTTCGTGAGGAGTGCCGGAGTCGTCACAGTTCTGTTGGGCGGGTTGCCGGTGCTGATCGCGTGGATCGCTGGCCGCACCGGTTTTCTCGAAAGCCATCGCCCGGTCACCAATGTCCTTGCCGAAGTGCTCGCGTTACTCTTGATCGTGCTTGCATGGCGCTTCCACCGTGGCCGTCTGGCGGTGGCCGCTCTTCTGGTGGGTGCCTCGAACTATCTGGTGCGGGGCCCACTCGCCGATGCGAGCCTCGGTGCCGGCACCACGACCCTTGTCCTGACGGTTCCGGTCCTCCTTGCCCTTCTCGCGCTGCTACCCGAGCGTCCTATCAGCCATATCCAGATTTTGATCCTGGCCATCGCGGTCCTCGTATTGGGCTGGATCGCATCGGCCATTCACGGCGGCAGCACAACGGGCACCGGAACCGGCATCGTGACAGACCTCAACCACTTCCTGGCCACTCCGGATGTCGCGCGACTGGTTTTCCTGATTGCAGGCGCCTTTATCGCCCTTGCATTTGCCGCCCGCCGCGAGGCCTTCGAGGGCGCACTATTGTGGGTGCTTGCCGCTTCGGCCCTCGCCCTGCTGCCCGGTCAGGGAACGTCCACCAGCACTCTCGCTTTCAGCGCCGCTCAGATGGTGTTGCTTTTCGGCGTGCTTGAGGATTCCTACCGTCTCGCGTATCACGACGAGCTGACCGAACTCCCCGGGCGCCGCGCACTGGAGGAGGCCCTTCGGGCTCTCGAGGGCGACTACGCGATCGCGATGGCCGACGTCGATCATTTCAAACGCTTCAACGACCGCCACGGCCACAAGGCTGGCGACGAGGCCCTGCGAATGGTCGCCACCGAGCTGCGGAAGGTCAAGGGTGGAGGACGCGCCTATCGGTACGGCGGTGAAGAGTTCGCCATCCTGTTCCCGGGAGCCACCCCGACCACCTCCCGCGAACACCTCGAGGCGGTCCGATCTGCGGTGGCTGCCCGAAAGTTTGCGCTTCGAGCCCAGGACCGCCCGCGAAGAAAACCCCAGCGGCCAAAGAAACCGGCGCGGCCGGGCCGCCTCATCTCGGTCGCCGTGAGCATCGGGGTGGCCGGACCGAACGCCCGCCACAGCACTCCGGACACGGTTCTCCGGGCGGCCGACCGAGCCCTTTACCGGGCAAAGAACGCGGGGCGAAACCGGGTCGTCTCCGAGGGCGACACCCGGACCGTCAGTAAACGGTAGCCACGGTCAGACCGACCGCAAGCAGCGTGTTGGTTGCGAGATTCCAGATCACGTTGGCGCCGAGAGCGGGGATGGAGACCGGTGCCTCAGGGTCTGAAAAGGCCCACCTCAGAGGTTTGGCCAGCATCAGCGATGGCGCGAGGGCGACGAGGCACGGCAGAGGAAGAGCCCCGGTCGCCACCCCGAGGACGATCGCTGCCGGAGCGCAAAGAGCTGCGGCTGCGTACACCAGTGCCGCCCTTTTACGGCCCATCAGAATCACGAGATTGCGACGACCGCCTTCCCGATCCGCCGCTTCGTCAGGAAACTCGTTCAACAAGAGAAGGTTGAAGGTCATGAGAAAGGCGGGGACGGCAGTCCACGCTGCGGCGTGGCTCCATTCGCCGGACTGCACGAGCGCGGCGCCGATGACCGGGCCTGCACCGAGGCCAAAACCTGCCGCCAATTCCCCGATACCGATCCGCGCAAGCACATTGGTATAGGCAATGACAGCGATCGCTCCGGCGAGGAGGATCGGCACGAGAGGCCATCCAACCTGGCGGATGAAAAACAGCCCGATCGCGAGACCCACTGCCGAGCAGATGACGCCGAATGAGAACGCCGTCCTGGTACTCATGCCCCCGGCGGGCAGCGTGCCGCTGCCGCCGGAAAACGGGGTTCGATCGGTGTGGAGATCGATGCCGGTTCGCAGGTCGCTCCACTCGTTGAAGATGTTGACGGCCATGTGCAACGCCACGAGGCCGACAGCAGCAAGCAGGGTCCTCGGCCATGAGAACGACCCATCCCAGGCCGCGGCAGCTGCGCCGCTGGCCACCAGGGTCGGCGGCAGTAACAGAAAAGGCGCCCTCGCGATACCGGCAAATGACTTGAAATCAGCCTGCATTTTCACCACTCCTCAACGACGGTCGGCTTTCGTGAACCTGGTCCGTCAAGGGCTGCATCCTCCAGCAAAACTCTGCAGAGTCCCACTCCCGGGAAGTCAAGGCGAAGGCGGTAATCGATACGGTTCGACCTGGACGACGGCGTCAGCCACATCCGGGCCATCGGCCACCAATCTTTGACGAACCGCTACCGCAATGGCGTGTCCCTCGGCGACACTGAGGCCGCCGTCAACCTCGACGTGGAGATCGACCGCCAAAGACGCGCCGACGTAGCGCGTCCGCACCGCGTGGGCCGCCTCGACACCATCGACCTCGAGGGCCAGCATCTCGATACGGCGGCAGTCATCAGCGGGCGCACCCGCATCAACCAGCTGATCGAGTGCAGGACGCAAGATGCGCCACGCCACCTGCAGAATAAGGAGGCACACCACGACGGCGCCGACGCGGTCGACCACCGCCCATTGTGGTGCGATCAAAGACACCGCCACCGCAACTGCCGCAGGGAGCGACGAGATCGCATCTGAACGGTGATGCCAGGCGTTGGCCACCAGGGCCGGGGATCGAACCTCCCGACCCACAACCGCCGTCCAGCGGTACAGCCCCTCCTTGACGAAGATCGAGGCCACCGCCGCAACCAGCGCAATCGCCGAAGGAGGCGTCGTTGCATGGGAACGAAGGCCGCGAATCGCCTCGATGCCCATGCCCACCGCGACTCCGCCGACCGACAGCCCGATGATCACTGTGATCAGAGTTTCGATGCGACCATGCCCGTGCGGGTGGTTCTCGTCGGCCGGCGCAGACCAGAATCGCACACCGAGGATCACCGCGATATCGGTGACCGTATCGGACAGAGAGTGAACGGCATCGGCGAGGACCGCCTGGCTGTGACCGATGATTCCCGCCGCAGCTTTGCCGGCCGCCAACAGCAGGTTGACGATGAGGCCGACCCACCCAACAGTGCGCACCCGAGACTGCGGCGTCCGCTCTCTCATCGCCGTATTCTATCAGTCGTCGCAGAATGAGGTGGGATGTCGGTGCAGAGCGAGAATCACGACACGGTCGCCTCTTCGCACCGTACCGGTTCCGCGGTGCACGAGATTCTGACCGAACAGCACCTGCCCCTCCTGGAGCCGATAGGTGGCCAGCGTCTGGAGTGGTTCGCGACCACGCTCGCCGGTCTGCTGGTCGGTGGTGGTCACCACACAACGCGAGCACGGCTTGGCGACCGCAAAGTCGACTTCGCCGATGCGCACGGCGCCCCAGCTGTCCTCGGCGTGCGGCTCGCAGCCGTCGATGACGATGTTGGGTCGAAAGCGGTCCATCGGCACGGGAAGATTGAGGCGGTTATTGAGTCGCTGGAGCGAAGCCTGAGAGAGCAGGAGAAAGGGATAGGCATCGGCAAAAGAGACCCTGTCCCCCGGCTGCGCGGCGGAGGTCCCGAGCGGCCGCGCATCGTCGTCCGCAAGACGCACCAACCGTGCGTCGACGCCGAGGTGGTCGGTGAACCACTGAGCGGCGGCAACGCCTTCGTCGATCGCGTCGCACTCGTCCCGCCATACGGTGACCCGCACCGGCACATCAGGCGTGCCCTCAAGCGGCACCGGGAAGTCAACCAGGTGCGGGGCCGAGAGCACCAGCCGGTCGTCTGTCAATTTCGCCCGCACCAGGGCCAGTCGAGGGTGCTCGCGTTGGCTCAGGAAACGACCGTCCGCACCCACCACCATCCACCGTCGGTCCCACTCGAACCCGGTCGTCATGACCCGCGCGGCATCCAACCGAACACCGCCGCAGGATTTCACGGGGTAGACGAAGAGGCCATCGACTCTAACCTGCATATCTCACCAGTTTGCGTCGCGAGGGCGACGAGGTGCCGTTCCCGGTGGGGTTTCCGATCTGGAGGCCCGTCAGGAAAGTGGTGAGATATACATTCATCACTCTTCGCTTCCGTTGTAGCGATCGACCGCCCCGGCGGCGGTCGTGCGCGCGGGATAACTGCCGAGCACTCTCAGGTAGGGACACTCCCGCCGCAGCTCGGCGATCCCAAGTGCCGCCGATTCGGAGTCCACTGAGCCCTCGATATCCACATAGAAGAGATACTCCCAGGGCCGGCTCGGCACCGGGCGTGATTCGAGCTTTGTCAGGTTGAGGTCGTGCTCGGCGAGGATGTGGAGACAGTGGGCCAAAGCACCCTCGCGATGGGGCGTGGTCAGGACCAACGACGTCTTCGAAGGGATCCGCGGATCGAGCTCAATTTCGAGACCCGAGATGACCACGAACCGCGTCCAGTTCTCCTCCTGATCAGCAATGCCCTCCTCGAGTACCTGGAGCCCATAGGCTTCAGCCGCTTCAAAGCTCGCGATCCCTCCTTGAGTTGTCAGACCGGCCCGTCGGACCTCGCGCGCCGAGGCCGCGGTATCCTCGAATGCCACCAGTTCGACCTCGCCGAGACCCGCGAGATACCGTGAGCACTGGGTCAGGGCCTGAGGGTGCGACAGCACCCGCTGCAAACCTGCCGGCTCGGCACCTTCGACGCCCAGCAGACAGTGCCGCACATGAAGAATCTCCTCGCCGACGATCCGCAGGTCGGTCTGCCGGAGAAGATCGTAGGTCTGATTGATCGAGCCCGCTGTGGTGTTCTCGATCGGCAGGAAGGCGTAACCCACGTCACCGCTTTCAGCCATCGCGAGGGCCTCGGCGAACGTGCGTTGGCCGACGAACTCCATCGACGCCGACCGCGCCGCAAAATACTTGGACGCCGCGAGCTGACTGTAGGAAGCCTCGATCCCCTGAAAAGCCACCCGCAGCGCACCACGGGACGACCTCTCGACCTGATCGCGCTTGAGCAGAGCCTCTTCCTGGGCCTTGAGGGACATCGCTATGATCTCGCGAAAGATCTCGTGGGTCCGAAAACCGTCGAGGCCGAGTTCGCGTGCCCACCCCTCGACACGGGTCAGGAGTTCCGTCTCGCGATCGTGATCGCGGAGGAATGACAGACCTTCCGCCTTCACCTGGGCGATCCCCGCCACCGTTTCCAATCGATCTCTCAGCACCTCGAGGAGGCGCCGGTCAACTTCGTCCAATTTATCTCGGAGACTCTCCAGCGTGTTCATGGTTGGAGATTGTAGCGGTTGTCTGCCACCCGGGTACACTCATCGCAATGACAGCCGACGATCTTTTTGCGACTTTGGCCGTTGTGGTGGTGCTGACCGGGGTCGGCATCGCCGTTGCCGCCATGAAAAGGAGCGGACAAAAACGCTTCGAGAGTCTGGCGCCCGCCTTCGATTTTGGCACCAGTCACAAGGTCGGTCTCTTTGGCATGACCATCGCGGGCCTCGCCGAGGGATACACCTGCCGCTACACCATCCAGCCGGCCTCACAACACAACCCCGGTGGGGCGTCTTTGCGGGTGAGCGTGAGCGCCGGCGGCCGGTGGTCGGCGGAGGTGGCGAACACCGGTTCGCGATTACTGGTCAAGGTGGGGGTTCTTCAAGATGTGGAGATCGGCGACCCGGAGCTCGAACTCAAGCTCCGCTTCTCAGCCGACGATCCAGGAGCGCTGAAATCGTTGTTCGGCATCGAAAGTGTTCGTGCCGCCATTCGCGACACGCTGGCGACCGAAAATTTCTCCAGCGTCCGCCTCGGCAGGAAAGGTCTCGAAGTGCGCTGGTCACCACGATCAAAGCAGCTGGACGAGGATGCGGACATTCTGGGCCGTCGTCTCGCAACAACCACCACCTTTGCCTCAGCCTGCGGCTACCCGCCCCAATTGAGTTTCTGAGTCTCCTCAAAGGGTTTCCCGGCCCGTCTATGATCATGGTCAGACCGTTCTTCAGCCCTTGAAATCTGAGATTTTCATGTATATTGAGACAAGGTGTGGTCGCCACCGGGGCGGGCAGCGAAAGGGTGGATCGCTGATCCACCAGAACGGAACAGGGGGGGCCCGAGAGGGCAACACACCCCGGAAGGAAAACGGGAGCGATGTCAAAGAAACTGTTCGTTGGAAGCTTGAGTTGGGACACAAATGATGACGGGCTGCACGAGGCATTCGCGCAGTTCGGCGAGATCTCCGAAGCCAAGGTGATCTGCGACCGCGACTCCGGTCGTTCGCGTGGCTTCGGGTTCGTCACCTTCAATGATGACGAGGCCGCGGACAAGGCGATCGCGGCCATGAACGGCTTTCAGCTCGACGGCCGTCCGATCCGGGTCGATGTGGCGCAGGACCGGCGCAGCGGCGGTGGCGGCGGTGGCGGTGGCGGTGGCGGCGGCGGCTACCGTGGCGGTGACGGCGATGGCGGCGGTGGCGGCTGGTAGACCAGGACTGACATAGAAACAAAAATACGAACCCCCTCGTCTCGAGGGGGTTTTTCATGCCCACAGGCTGAGCCGTCCCCGTTGCAGGACCCCATCGGGGCTGCGGGCCGCGATGCTCATCAAAACGGAGGGGCCAGGACCTCCAAAACCGGGTCGCTTCCGAGATCTGTGAGCAGTGGATCGAGCAGAATATAGTAGCGATCAACATATCCAGCCGCGACGGCCCGTTCAAGAGCATCGACCGCAGCGTCTCGATCACGGAGAAGGCTGTAAGCCTCGGCGAGAAAGAACAGCTGCTGCGGATCCACCGGATCGAGCCCCTCGATCTCATTGGCAAGCGACCGTGCCTCGTGGCTGCGGCCAAGGGCCGCCAGGAGACAGAGTCGGCGCCCCTGATCTTCCGCTTCGACTCCTCTTTCCTGAAGCTCCGTCAGCTCGCGTTCCAACACCTCTCGGGCCTCGCTGGATCTGCCGATCCCCTCGAGGGCGAGCCCCAGACAGAGGCTGTCGTGAGTTTGGGTTCCGCTCTCATCACTGTCATGAGAGCGCTCGTAGAGTTCCCTGTAGATCGACAGCGCTTCTTCCCAGGCCCCGCGCCGGAACAACAAATGGGCCAGATTCGGGAGGGCATACGGGTTGAGAGGGTCAACTTCGAGCACCTTTCGCATCCCATCTTCGGCCTCGTCGAAACGGCGTTGGGAAACGAGAGACCAGGCGAGAGCGTGGCGGGACCACGGCGAGTCGGGCTGCAATTCGACCAGCGTCCGGGCGGACTCCTCCGCAGCCACCGGCTGCATCAAATTCATATTGAGGACCCACCACAAGTTGAAAACCGGGAACGGGCTCCGCGGGTCGACTTCACGCGCTCGGCGGTACATTCGTACCGCCTCCTCGTAGCGCTCGAGGCCCTGGAGGATGCGGCCGCTGTTGTTATACGGGGCCACAGCGTCGGGGTAGAACTCGCTCACCAGGGCATAGTCGGCCAAAGCCTCTTCCGGATTGTCGTCGACAAACTGCCGGTTGACTGCGCGCAGCAGCAGATACTCGCGGCGGGAGACATCGCTGGCATCGACGAGCGCCTGCGCGAGCAACTGCCGCCCTTCATCCTGGCGCCCGAGAAACTGGATATAGAGCAGACCCAGAGCACCGCGAGCGGTTGCACATTTCGGGTCCTCGTCGAGCGCGAGCTCGAAGCAGTGGGCCGCCTCCGGCATCCGGCTCGCCGCCCACTCCTTCGAGCCCAGGGCCAGCAAGCGCAGGGCCTCCCAGGATGATGTGGTGTACTGCACGAGCGGCGGGTCGGTTTCGGCGATCGAACGCAGCGACTCCCCGAGGCGCCGCCGCACCCGGCGGGTCAGCGTATCGATAGACTCGAGCAGGACCTGGTCGCGCCCCTGTGCGGTGAGACGGATACTGTCTGCCGTGCGCCCGGTGGAGGGATCGATCAGACGGGCCTGCAGGATATAGACGTCCCCCATCGCGTGAATCTCAGGCACCAGCAAGGCACGCACGCCGGCAAAGCGGCAGACTTCGAGCCCGGTCTCGAGATCGATGGCGTGGGTCGGTTCACGACGCATCAGCTTGAGGGTGTTTCCGACCTGGCCCGCATCGAAAACATTGACATGGCGGGACTGTCGCAGATCGGTCTCGAGGGCGCTCTTGAGCGCCAGGGTGAAGCCCTCGTCCCCGGTTTTGTTCACCACATCCGCTACCAGCAACCAGTCCCGGCCCTCGAACGGCATGGCCGTCCCGAGGAGCACCTTTCCCGCGACAAGCGAGACGACGGCAGTGATGACCAGCGCGCCCACCAGCAGCAGCCGCCGTGACCCTTTGAGCCGGAATCCGCCCAGCGCACGGCGGACGCCGGTGGTGTCGGCGGCCGCCTGCAGGGCCTCTGCCAACTCACCGGCCGTCTGATACCGGTCGCCGGGCTCTTTGGCCAGCGCTTTTTCCACCACCTCCGCGAGCGGCCACGGGACCTCGGCGCGCAGTGTCCTCAGCGCTGCGGGAGGGGTGACGATGACGCGCCGCATGACCTCGCTTGGCGACCCCCGACCAAAGGGGGTGCGGCCGCACAGCATTTGATAGAGCACGCACCCAGCCCCGTGAATATCGGTCCGCGCGTCGACGTTGCCTCCCGCCACCTGCTCCGGCGCCATATAGGCGGGCGTACCCACGACCGCACCACGGGCGGTGTAGGTCAGGGTCTTTTCTTCGTCTCCCGGCTCCCCACCCCAACCGACCCGTTTTGCCACCCCGAAGTCGAGAACCTTGAGTCGTTCGTCACTTCCCACCATGAGGTTGGAGGGCTTGATGTCGCGGTGGACGATGCCGAGAGTGTGCGCCGCCGCCAGTGCTTCGGCAAGCTGGATCCCGAGATCGACAACCCGTTCGGGCGCCATGACACCATCCCGGAGGCATTGGTCAAGGCTCTTGCCTTCAACCAGCTCGGAGGCGAAGAACAACTGTGGTTGGTCATCCCCTTCGGGTACGGCCTCGCCAGCCTCGTACAGAGTTGCCACCCCGGAATGGTTGATCGAGGCCGCGAGACGGGCTTCACGAAAGAAGCGGCGCCGGACCTCATCATCGCCGGCAACCTCGGGTCGAATAAGCTTGAGCGCCACCTCGCGTTCGAGCACCTCGTCGCGCGCTCGGTACACCACCCCCATGCCGCCCGCTCCAAGCCGACCGAGGATCTCGAAGTGTGCGACACGCCGGGGGCCGTCCGCCCCTCCGCCACCGTGACTTTGTGACCGTGTCAATTCGCTCTTCATGGTATGTCGCGAACCCGACTCAGTCCAGCGGTCGGGGTCGTTCTCCGCTGTGGGCTTGCGGCGGAATCGCTCGATGTCCCGCTACAATCCAATGCATGACAGAACACGCATCGGTCGCAATCGTCGGAGTTCCGCTGGATGAAAACTCCTCTTTCTTGCGAGGCGCTGCCGGCGCGCCGGCCCACATACGCGAGGCCCTTCACAGCCCGTCCTCGAATCTCTGTGCCGAGAACGGCATGGATCTCGGTGCGGACTCGCGGTGGCGGGATGCAGGCGACGTAGGCTCATCCGAGGTACAGCCTTCCTTTGCCGAGATCGAAGACCGTGTCGGCCGTCTGGTGGTCAACGGCGAACGCGTTCTCGCCCTCGGCGGCGACCACTCGATCTCCTTCCCGCTGGTACGGGCCCACGCAGCGACTCACCAGGGGCTTGCCGTCCTCCACCTCGACGCCCACCCCGACCTCTACGACGAGCTCGATGGATCACGGCTCTCGCACGGATGCCCCTTCGCCCGCGTCATGGAGGAGGGATTGGCGAATCGCATGGTTTCGATTGGAATCCGCACGGCCAACCCCCACCAACGCGAACAGGCCGAACGCTTCGGGGTCGAGACCTTCGGCCCCGCCGACGACGTGACCGGGGTCCTCGCAAATCTCGCGCCGCCCCTCTATCTCTCGCTCGACCTCGACGTCCTCGATCCCGCCTTCGCCCCGGGCATCTCACATTACGAGCCGGGCGGAATGTCGACCCGGCAGGTCCTCGACATCGTCCACACGCTGCCGAGTCCGTTGATCGGCGCCGACATCGTCGAACTCAACCCCGACCGCGACATCCACGGCATGACCGCCATGGTCGCCGCCAAGCTCCTCAAGGAGATCGTGGCCCAGATGCTGTCGGCGTGACCGGCTAACGATCACCGCAGTTTGCAGTTTCGCATCACCCTGTTGTTGATCTCGCCCGACAACATCGCCTTGGGTTTCTGTGGATACTCCGGCAGGCCCGGAAAACGCCGTCCGCGTCGGCGACCCCGGGACAGGGTTGGGCGGTGTTCAACGCCTGTCTCTTATCTCCTACATGCGTCGAGACGGTGGCTTTGTTCGATCACTGCACGCTGCAACTGGCGTCAGCACGCGACGCCATATCTGTCGAATGGGGGGTGGCCTACAACCGTATGTCCTGGGGGATGAGGGAGGGTCTGTCCGGCTTCGCTTCCAGCTTCGCCGGGACACTTCTCATTCAAACGTTGTTTGAACAAGAAGTGGCGCGCCGAGAGGGACTCGATCACGCCGCCGGCAGCGGTCCATGGCTGTGGCCGACCGAGCGCGGGCTGATGACGCCGGAAGGGTGCGCCGGGCGGTCTGCCTACAGCCATCCGCTGGTGGTGGTGGGACGCAGCGGCCGTAGGCCGCTAGCAACCCCTCGAGCAGGCCATACGTCTTTTGAGGGATTTAATGAGGAAGAAGGTGGCGCGCCGAGAGGGACTCGAACCCCCAACCTTCTGGTCCGTAGCCAGATGCTCTATCCAATTGAGCCATCGGCGCACGCCAAGGAAACGCATTCTGCCACAGGGACAATCTCAGTGCAAGCCCGGCGAAAGATTGGGGATTGGAAAATCAATCCTGATTGAGATTTCTCCGCTCACTCGCTTCACTCGCTCGGTCGAAATGACAGCGTAGACGGTGGGACAAGGCCCACCATCAGATCCGTTGACTGTCCACGGCCTTTCGGATCGGGATTGGATCGACGATGGAACAGAACGCCGGGTTTCGCGTAGTATGCTGCGGCACCAAAAAAGGAGATGCAGTGGACGCAATCCTAGAAATCCAGAATTTAAGCAAGCGCTACGGAGACCACGTGGCGGTTGACGACATCAGTTTTTCGGTCCCCCTCGGGTCGGTCTTTGGTTTGCTGGGACCCAACGGGGCCGGCAAGACGACCACCATCCGCATGATCATGCGGATCATCGCCTCGGACTCGGGCACCGTGCTGCTGGACGGCATACCGGTCGACGACGACCGGCGGCGCATCATCGGCTATCTGCCGGAGGAGCGCGGGCTATACAAGAAAATGAAGGTGCTCGAACACCTGGTCTTCCTGGGCACTATCCGCGGTCTGCGACCGGGCGAGGCCAGAAAAAGGTCGTCGGCCTGGCTCGAACGTTTCGAGCTCGACGAGTGGGCGACCCACAAGGTGGAGGACCTCTCAAAAGGGATGCAGCAGAAGATCCAGTTCATCGGCTGCATCCTCCACCGGCCGCCGCTTTTAATTCTCGACGAGCCCTTCTCGGGGCTCGACCCCATCAACACCCGCGCGCTCAAGGATTTGATGCAGGAGATGGCGGAGGAGGGGGTGACCATCGTCTTGTCCACCCACGTGCTGCCGCAGGTCGACGAGCTGTGCTCGGACATCTGTCTAATCAACCGCGGCCGGCCCATCCTCTACGGGTCATTGGATCGCATCCGAGCCGAATACGGCGGCAACACCTGGCGGATCAGCACCGGCGTCGAGGCAGACGATCTGACGGGCTTCAAGGGTGTCGCCTCGGTCCACCCATTGAAGAAGGACCTGTTGGTCGAGCTCGAGGATGGGGAGGAGCCCAACGACCTGCTCCGGGCGCTGCTGGACCGCGGCCACGTCGAGACCTTTACCCGCTTCATCCCCGACCTCGAGAATATTTTCATCCGCGCCGTGGAAGAGGACAGAGCCCATGTGGAATAGAATCTACGCAGTCATCCGCCGCGAGTACCTCGAACGGGTCCGCACCAAGGCCTTCTGGATCTCGACCCTCTTGGTGCCGGTGTTTCTCGGCGCCGTGATGATCCTGCCCGCCTACCTCGCCGCCCGCGGCGCCGGGGAATTCAATGTCGCAGTTCTCGATCTCACGGGTCGGTTCTTCGAACCTGTCCAGACCGAGGTGGAGCGCATGCTCTCCGGGGACAACGAAAAACTCAGCGTGACTCTGGTCCGGCAGGACCCCGGCAACAACGTCGACGCCACGCGGGAACGTCTCAAGGCTGAGGTCGAGGCCAAGGTCTTCGACGGCGTGTTGATCCTGCCTGCGGATCTACCGGATGAGGGAACTCCTGAGTACGTGGCGCCCAACGTCTCGGCCTTCAAACTCATCAATGTGCTCGAACGCTCGGTCAATACGGTCACCGTCGCCGACCGCCTGACCGGCGCCGGCCTCGACCCAGAGGCGGTCAGCGAGCTCACCCGCCGCCCCGGTCTCACGACGTTCAAGCTGGGCAAGGGCGGCGAAGAGACCTCGGACCAGGGCCAGAGCTTCATCCTCGCCTACGTCTTCATGATGATCATCTACGTCACCGTCCTGATGTACGGCATCTACGTCATGCGCGGGGTGCTCGAGGAAAAAAGCTCACACGTCGTCGAGGTCTTGATCTCCACCGTCAAGCCCTTCGAACTGATGCTGGGCAAGATCCTCGGCATCGGTGCGGTCGGTCTCACCCAGTTCTTGATTTGGGCGATTCTGATGGCGGCGATATCCGCCCCCGGTGCAGTGGCCGCCCTCGGCATCAGCGGGATGGAACTGCCCACGGTTCCCGCGCAGCTGCTGTTCTTCTTTGTCGTCTACTTCGTGCTCGGCTTTCTGCTCTACGGGACCCTGTATGCCGGCATCGGCGCCGCCTTCGATACCGAACAGGAGGCGCAGAACTTCCAGGGCGTGGTGACCATGTTTCTGATCATACCGATGGTGCTGATGATGCAGATCCTCAACCAACCCGACGGCACGCTGGCCGTGGTGCTGTCGCTCATCCCCTTCTTCACGCCGATGCTGATGTTTCTGCGGATGACCTTGACCCAGGTGCCGGTTGTGCAACTCGTCGCATCGGTGGTCTTCATGCTGGCGGCCATCGTCGTCGCCGCCTGGGTGGTGGGCAAGATCTACCGGGTGGGGATCCTCATGCACGGTTCGAAGCCAAAGCTGAAGGATCTCGTGAGGTGGGTGCGCGAAGCGTAGCTTCGCGAATCGGGAATTAGGAATTAGGAATGCCGATCACCCATCCCAGGAATGATGATTCCGGTGGGAAGGTGGGATGGAAATTCCTAGTTCCTAATTCCTAATTCCTAATCAGCGTTGGGGTTCCGCCAGGAACGCCAACGCCTTGTCCGCCTCGGCGTCCATGACCAGTTGGAGGAGCTTGCCTTCGGCCGCGTCGGCGATACGGATCACCCGAACCACCCCGGCCATGTCGGCAAAGTCCGGCGCAACCTCGGCGAGACAGTTGTCGGACCCGGTCAGAAAGTCGTCGTTCCACACCACTCCGCTATCGTCCGGGTAGAGCGGCAGGTAGTGGATGCCGGACTCCACGAGGTCGTTGAAGAAGTGGGTGCCGAACGAGACGTCCGGGAGATACGAGCCCTTCTTGCGGGCGATCTCGACCAGCACCGAGGTGCGGCTGATGTCGGCATAGGTGACCGGCACCCCGAGACGAATGTCGCCGCGGCTTCCCCACCGCCCCGGGCCCATGAGGATGAAGCGCTGCGCCGGGAGCGACTTGTTGATGGCGCCGACCGTGCGCGCCACCCGCACCATCGCCTCCCTGGTTTCGAGGGCCTCGTAGTCGCGGGGATCAATCAGGACGACATACTCGAGGTCCGCAACCTGACCCATCTGGACATAGCGATTGGCGGAGAAGACCTTGAGTTCGTCGGGTGGGTCGGGGATCTCGACCCGCTGCGCCAAGGCGCCGCGGCTCAGCGCGCGGCACTGCAGCATGTGCAGCGTCTCGCCGTCGTGGGCGAACTCCACATCCACCGGCTCGCCGAGCCCCTCCTCGAGGAGGTCGAGCATGACTTTGAGGTCACGCGGGAACGGAGAGTTCAACAGCCCGTCAAAGGTCACCACCAGATCCTTCGGGTCGACCTGCGCCATCACCCCCACCATGGGCAAGATCTGGCGATCCCGGTAGATGGAGAAGATCCGATTCATTTTGGGGATCTTGCGTCCTACCCTTTTCATGAACTCTACCAGCGGCAGGCTCTCGAACTGGCTTTCACGGATGTCCACCACGTCGACATCGTGTTGTGAATAGCGGTAGACCTCGTTCGGTTGCTGGACAGACCTCAGACCCGGTTGTTCGAGGGCCACCAGCACCGGGTAGTCCGACACCGTCCGGTCGACGGCCCTGGTGCCGAGACCCAGCACCAGTCGGGCCATGCCGTCGGTGTGGCGGATGCGTGGCGACCATCGCATCTCGCACCGCGAGAACGCGACACCGGCGAAAACCGGAAACAGCATGCCGCCGACTTCCCGGCCCACCACCTCCTGGATGAGAACGCCCATCTGTTCCTGGAAGTCGATCAGGCCGCGTTCGCGTCGGTACTCGATGGGGTCGGGGTGGAAGATCGAGGCATAGACCTCGGCGATCGCGTCCTCGAGGGAGGCCAGCCGCATTTCGATCGGGCCGCGGTTGGGGATGAAGAGGCTCTTGTACTTGCCCGAAAATGCGTGGCCGATGCGGTCCTCGAGAAGGCTCGACGAACGCACCACCAACGGCACCTCACCGAGCTTGTAGAGCATTTCGCTGAGGCCCTTGTGAATGGTGGGTGGAAAGGCGCCGCTCTTGAAGAGCCGCTCCACCAGAGGGTACTCGTTGCGAATTTCTTCGGGGGTCTTGTATTTGACGTTGATGAGCTCTTCAAGGCCGTTGTACTCGATAAACTCGAGGATGCCGATCGAGGGTAGAAAGTACGAAGTGGGGACCTTGAACTCTGTGCTCAAACGACCCCGGCGCTGGGCCTTTTTGAGGATGGCATCGGCCAAAATGAGACCGGCAGCCTTCCCTCCGAGCTGGCCCGAGCGGCTGTCGGTGAGAATGAGATGGTCGAGCACCTCGGCGAACTCGCGAACCCGGATGAACCTCTTCGCCACCGCAATGAAATCCAGCTGATCGGTCAGCAGCCGGCGCACCAGGGCGGCGCGGGTGCCGATGACGTCTTCCCGCGGCGCCACCACTTCGCCCGGCGCAAAGTTGAGGAATTCGTGGATGGCATCGCGCAGCACGGGCAGGGGGGTATCGGGATCCTCGGCCAAGCGTGCGCTCTCGTGGGCGAGCATTCTTTTTTCGACCTGGAGGATGGTGGCCGCGATCTTGTCCGGCGAAAGGTGGCGTTCGGCGTAATCGAGCGCGAGCTCATACAACGCCATTCGCGATTCGCTGGAGAGCTGGGGTTTGGGGCGGTTGGGGTCGTGAACCGGGCGAGCGCCGCCGAGTTTCAGGGCGACCGCGAGATCGTCGATGGCGTCGAGATCCACCAGACCCTGGCGCTGGAGGTCCATGAGTAACCGGCGACACACCCTGTCCGCAAGATCCGGTCGGCGGTCACGGAGGTCGGCAAACTGTTGGCGCCAATCAGGCGGCATGCGGCACCGGTGAAGACCATATTGGAGTCCGAATGCCGGTCAGTGCAGGAACACGACGAATCACCATCTCGACTATTGTAGCTCTTACTCGCCGACCGAGTCCTCGACAATTTCCGAGGTGGGCCGCAGGTCGTCAAAATCGGCAAAGACGGATGCGACAGCAGCGGGGTCGACGCCCATCAGGGTGTCGCGGCCGCTGACCCGAACCATCGCCCGGCCGCCCTCACCGAGCGGGGCATAGAAGGTGAAGGCGATCGGCTCCTTCCCGCTGCCTTCGCCGTTTGCGGTGAAGAAGATCTCGGCTATTCCCATCTCCCCCGTCATCGGCGCCATCAGATCGTAGTCGGTGGCCTCGAGTCTCGACAACGCGTTGACGCGGTCGAAGACTCGGGCCTGATCGGCCTCGGTTCCGTCAGGCAGACGCCAAGAAGTTTGTGGGTCCTCTTTCTCGATCAACACTTCGTCACTCTTCTTTTTGAGGTGCAAAGAGACAGCCCTCTGTCGGTCGAAGTCCGCGACCTTCTTCGAGCGCCACAGAACCGGAGCCTTGGAGAGCCTGGTACGGACGCTGTCCCGAGCCCAGAAGTAGTCACCATCGCCGCGACGGCATGCCACGTCGGTGCCGCCAGCGCCCTCGCGGGTGGCGCCGAGCTCGAGTCGCAGGGGCTCGCCGTCGTCGGATCGCTCCACCATCACGGAGTACTCCGGCGCATCGAGACCGAGCGCGACCGGGTCGATCCCGCCGTCGAGAAACTCTTCGATCCGCAGCGAACTGAGATCCGACACCAGAGCCTCGAGGTGGTCGCGGTCCCCGATGTCTTCCATCGGTCTCAAGAGCCGCCACCCATCTCCGATTCGCTCCGCTCGGATCGTGTCCGCACCGGCCTCGATCTCGATGGAGGCCACCTGGTCGCTGCGCAGACCGGTGACCTCGCGCGACCGCCAATCATCGACCTCGCGCTCGAGATCGTTCATGAACATTCCGGGGGCGATCGCGATCTCGTCACTGTCGGCGAGCCGGATGGGTCGTTTCGAACCCAGGGGCATCTCGCCGCCGACCGCGAACGTCATCTCGGTGCCGTCACCCAGCACCAGGCTGACCTCGGCCTCCGGCGCGTCCAAACCGAACTCCGCCGCATCCACTTCGTCCGCCGGCAGACGACGATCGGCGGACAGACCGGTGAGCGAGCTCAGAGTCGAGCCCACCGTCGAGGCGTCCGCTGGGTAATCGATCGGTTCGCGCAGGCGCCAGTCTTCACCCGTCTTTTCGAGCCGGACCCGCCCATCGGGGCCCTCCACGAGGAGACCGGTGATGTCGTCAGCCTCGAGACCCGGAAACACCTTGTCGGCGTCCCGCCGCGCCTCGACCGACGTCGGCTGATGGCGCTCGAAGATGAGGATGTACGCCAAAACGGCTATGACAACACCCGCGAGGATTGCAAGGTTTTTCGTCTTCATTGGATCATCCCGGTTTGAATGAGGAGTTAGGAATTAGGAATTAGGAATGGAGCGCACTGACCCAAGCCACCTGAATATTGGCGGACGTGGGGATGGAAATTCCTCATTCCTAATTCCTAATTTCGTTCAGTGCCGCCGTCTGCGCCACACCAGAATCCCGGCGACGGTCGCCGCACCCGGCATGACCAGCAGCACCAGCAGCATGAGGTTTCGCATCTGTTGTTGGGTGAGGAAGAGGCTGACCTGTTCGACGTCCCGCGGCGGGATGCCGACCAGGGTGTCGCGCGCCGCGAGCCAGTTAAAGGCATTGCCTGCAAGCACCGCGTTGCCCGCGTTGGCGATATCGAGATCGGTCATGAAGTCGGAGTCGCCAAAGACCACCAGACGGTAGTTCGGAGGCTCCGCCTCATCGCCCTGCGCTCCGGTGCCGGCTCCCTCCACCGCCACCACGACCGCCACGGGGCCAGCGGTGTCGCCATCGTCGACCGCCACCGGTTCACCGCGCAGCAGCATTCCGAGGTCGGTTTCTCCCCAGCCTTCGTCGGAGGTCTGGACGAGGACCGCCGCCGCCGCATCATCCGCCGTCAGCGAGCGGGCGACGGTGAAGAGCACGGCGAAACCCTCGAGCCCGGTGGTCACGGGGTGGGAGGGGAAATCCTCGAGGTAGACCGCCGACAGATCGTAAAAGGGCAGGCGGCGGGACGGATCGACCACGAGGTCGTCGTTGACGGTCACCCCCCGGGACGCGACCATGTCCTCGAGGCGAGTCGGCCGCATGATGCCGGCGGGTTCGATCAGGGGGTCGAGGGCCACCAGCAACCGGCCACCGCGATCGAGGAAGGCGTCGAGGGCCGCAATCTCCGGCTCGGTGTAGGCGCGGGTGGGACCGACGATGGCCACGACGTCTGCATCTCCGGGCACCTCACCGGAGAGCAGCGATACGTCAGCTGCCTCCATGTTCTCCCGCTTGAGGGTGTCGCTGAGAACCGTCAGGCTGCGGTCTGCGGGACCCCCGCCTCCGCCCCCGAGGGCGGCCTCGCCGTGGCCGGTGACAAAGTAGATCTTCGGCACGCTGGGCGCCACCAGCGAGAGAATCGCCGACGTGAACTGTTCCTCGCCCTTGAAGGCACGCATGGTCGGGCCCTGACCGTATTGCATGCCCGAGTAGTCCATCTCCGCCATCTGGTCGGAGGTGACGTACTTCGTCCGGTCACCGAGGACGAATACCACCGTGTTCGCAACCTCGACACCGAACTGCTCGGCAAGTTGCGTCGTCCTGAGGAGTTCCCGATCAGGATCGATGTACTCGACCGAGATCTTGTCCGATGCCGCCTTGTAGCGCTCGAGCAACTCGTGGACCTGGTCGTACATGGGAGTCGCGGGGGTCATGAGGACCACCACGTCGATCTCGTCTGAGAGGTTGGAGAGGATGTTCTCCGTCTTTTCCGACAGGGTGTAGATCTTGGTCGATGTCAGATCCTTGCGCACAAAGCGTCGGGCACCAAGCCAGTTGATCATGACGGTCAGGGCGATCGCGAGAAGGACGGCGACGACGCCCGAGATGGTGTAACGGATGGCCTTTTGCCTCATCCCTTCACCTCCACTTCTTGACTTCGAGAGATTTCGTTGCGAGGAAAAGAAACAGCACCCCCACCGAGAGCTGGTACACCACGTGGCGCGTGTCGACGATGCCCTTGGCAAAATCGTCCATCTGGGTCCACAGGTTCATGTGCGCCAGTACCGCCTTGAAAAAGGAGGACGTCAGGAGCTGCTCGACAAGCCCGATCGAGAACAGGGCGACCATGGCCGCAAAGGCGATGATGGCCGCGATGAGCTGGTTGTTACTCAAGGTGCTGGCCAGCGTGCCCACCGACAAGAAGAGGAAGCCGAGCAGGAGCACGCCGATATAACCGGCGACGACCGGACCGAGGTCGATCTCGGAGTTGCGTTTGAGCACCACCACGTAGAGGATCGTGGGCAGCCACAACGCGACATAAAAGATCAGGACCGCGGTGAATTTTCCCACCACCACCTGGGCTTCGCTCACCGGCGAGGTCAGGAGGACCTCGATCGTCCCCGACCGCCGTTCTTCCGCGATCAGACGCATGGTGATCACCGGTACCACGAAGAGGAGGAACAACCAGAAAAAGATGGTGCCGCCAAAGAACAGCCGCAACGGCGTCATCGCCGGGGTCTGCGGGTTGTTGAGAAAAGAGACGATGAGATAAAAAATGTAGCCCTGCATCAGCAGAAAGGCCGTCATCACGATGTAGGCCAGGGGCGACGAGAAATAGGCAATGAGCTCGCGTCGGATGATCGCCCAGGTCTTACGCATTGGACACCTCCTCGACCGGCGCGGCCAGTACCGGTTCCTCTCGGGTCGTCAGACGGACAAAGACGTCCTCGAGACTGGCCTGTTGCTGGGTCAGAGCGAGCAACACCCAGCCCTTGTCCACCGCGAGTTCGAAGACCGCTTCCCGGGGGTCTGCGCCGGGGCCGTGCTCCAGCAGGTATCGACCCCGTCCGCGCTGGTCGACCCCGACCACGCCGGGCAGCGATATCAGCGCGGCCTCGGCCTCTTCGTCGGCACCCTTGAGCTCCACCGCCAGAGAGGGGTTGCCCACCAGCTTGGCGCGCAGCGCGTCCGGCGTGCCGTCGGCGACGATGCGACCGCGGTCGATGATGAACACCCGTTCGCAGACCTGCTCGACCTCGGGCAGGATGTGGGTCGAGAGCAGCACCGTGTGGTCGCGGCCGAGCTCGGTGATGAGCTCCCTCACCTTGATGATCTGGTTGGGGTCGAGACCCACCGTCGGTTCGTCGAGAATCAGCACCGGCGGTTGGTGGATGAGCGCGCCGGCCAGACCCACCCGCTGGCGATAACCCTTGGACAAAGTGCCGATCACCTGGCGTCGTACATCCCCGAGGAGACACCGGTCGACCACGTCTTCAGTACGGGCGCTCATTTCGGTCCGGGGGACGCCCTCGACCTCGGCGCGGAAGCGCAGGTATTCATCGACCCTCATCTCGGGATAGAGCGGAACATTTTCCGGCAGGTAGCCGACGTTGCTGCGGAGACCCACCGGATCCTTTTCCAGATCCACCCCTGCCACCACGACGCGGCCGGTGGTCGGCGGCAGAAAAGCTGTCAGCATCCGCATGACGGTGGTCTTGCCCGCGCCGTTGGGGCCGAGAAAGCCGAGCACCTGGCCTTCGGGGACGAAGAAACTGAGATCCTTGACCACCGGCTCCGAGACGTAGGTCTTGGACAGGTTTTCAACTTCGATCATCGATCGCACCTCCTACCGGTCGCCGCATCCCGGTTTTTGCGGCGGGCCCGAACTCGTGTGGTGTGGACTTCTCGCCCGCACCGCGTCATTGCTTCTCATCAAAGGCAAACCGTAAGCAAATTTCGAACCAGATTCAAGACCTGGAAACAGAGTGTACTCTTTTCGGAGACCGGTCAAAATGGCCGTGCAGGAGGTGTTATCCCGCGGGTGGGCCGCCGGTGACGATCAGCATCAGGGTCGTTGAGCCGAGGGTGAATTCGCCCTGATTGGGAATCTCCGCCTCTTCTGCCCGCTCGCCGCCGACCCAGGTGCCGTTGGTGGCCCCGAGGTCCACCAGCACGACGCTGCCGCCTCGGACCTCGAGCATCGCGTGCTTCCGCGAGACTTCCGAGTCCTTGACCTGAACGTCCGCCGCAGAACCACGGCCGAGATAGACCCGCGCTTCTGTGATTGGAAAGACGCTTCCCGCCTGTGATCCGGCAATGACAGCCAATGAAAAACGCTGATCCTTGGGCAGAGGCGGCAGTTCCGGGAGCTCGGGAACATCAGGCTCCGCCGCTTCGACTGCAGCCTCGACAACCTCCGGCGAGGCCCCGAACATCTTGCCGATCGAGGTGGCATTGGACGGCTCGTCCAACGGATTACGGACCTCGAACGAGTGGCTACAGCTCGTGCACTTCACCTGCTTGACATCGGCACCACCGAAGCGCGCCTCGTCATACCGGTATTTTGTCTCGCACTGGGGGCAGGTGATGATCACCTCAAGGTCCTCCACGTTCCAACCTCATCATGATATCAGGATCGGCAAGCAAAACCTGAAGCTTCGGCCTCAATCCCGGTGCCGAGAGGTTGGGCCTGATCGGCCCGTTCCCCCGTCGAGTGATGCCAGCCCCGGAGGGGCGAAAGATTCATAGCCCGGGGCTCACGCCCCGGGCTACA
>RCNF010000163.1_pt1 | contig 30579 bp, 20 predicted proteins | sample 2041311 | NCBI WGS metagenome assembly RCNF01 (sample SAMN09708228, study PRJNA481090) | Marine sediment metagenome, whole genome shotgun sequencing project. | biome: marine sediment; feature: ocean; material: sediment; isolation source: Sewage treatment plant 2 marine sediment (STP2) ...
TTCTGTTCCCGAGACGGGACTTCCACGTCCAGATCGTAGAGTTGCTGACCATCTACCATGGCCACTCGAACTTCTTCTTTCTGGACTGCATTGATAAGAATTCTTTTCATTTGCAGTTAAACCTGTTTTTGTTTCCACTGTCAAACTCACTTCAACGTGTCGCGTCAGCTCTTGTTGCTTATAAAAAGGCAACAAAAGACGACCCGCGTACTGCATCGCACCGCCTTCCTGACTCTTTGCGCCATAACGACGCGAGCATTTATGCCCATCCCTGGACATAAATGCATAAAGACCAGATAACACCCACATTATAAATGCGAGTGCTAAATAACCAGTCTCAGGAAGAGTAATTACGTTATTCGTGGTTAAAATTGGGGAAATCATTAATTAAATTATTTTTTACGGGTTAATTTATATTTGCTTCATGCCTGTAAAAAAAATACAACGAAAGCAAATATATAAAATTTTAAGTTTCTAGCTTTAGTTTAGACGCTGGTCTCTGGTAATTCCATTAGTCATGAATAATTATTTCATGTACGAAAAGTCTCGAACCAACCACTAACTTCGGCGAACTCGCAGCGAACTATCAAAAAATATGCTGCCCTGATGACCATTCATCAAGTCTCTAATCCTTTATTATGTGCCTGTTATTTTTTTTCTGGCAAAAATCCTGGCAAATGCAACAGCTTATAATACTGACATCTGACCCACCAAGTCTGGCAAAATGCGAGCCTTTGGTCAACTAAAATTAGTCATTTGTCAAAAAACGACTGAATAGCAGAAAATAATAGCCCAAACTAATGCAAATAAACAAAAACAAGGTCAGCCAGCTCACCATCAGCAATACACAAGCTGGCCAACGTATTGATAACTTCCTGCTGAAACATTTAAAAGGTGTTCCAAAAAGTCATATTTATCGTTTACTGCGTAGTGGTCAGGTACGAGTCAACAGTGGCAGAAAAAAACCACACTACAAGTTACAGGCGGATGACAAAATAAGACTCCCCCCTGTCAGCATTTCCGAACAGCAGAACACTCAGGTTCCAGCATCTGTCATGCAATCACTGAAAGATGCCATTATTTTTGAAGATGAAAATATCATCGCCATCAATAAACCTTCCGGCATTGCTGTTCACAGAGGCAGCGGCTTACGTTTTGGTGTGATTGAAGTCTTCAGGCAGATAGCACCGGAGCAAACTCTGGAACTGGTACACCGATTAGACCGTGAAACCAGCGGTTGTTTATTGCTGGCGAAAAATCGCCAGATACTGGCATTGTTACATGAACTGTTTCGTCAAGAAAAAACCGTTCATATCGAAAAAACCTACATCGCTCTCCTTGATGGGCAGTGGCTGGGCGGTAGTAAAACCATTGATATAGGGATCAGCAAGATCAAACGTGGTGGCGAACACTTAATGCAAGCTGACGTACTGGGGGACCGGGCCATCAGCCATTTCGAACCACTGGAAGTATTTAACCTGGATAATTCAAACCAGTGCAGCTTAATGAAAATTACCATTGAAACCGGTCGTACTCACCAGATACGTGTTCACGCACAACATAGCGGTTTTCCCATAATTGGTGACAGTAAATATGGCAACAAAGCAGCGAACCAGTATTTTAGAGGGTTTGGCCTAAAACGGCTTTTTCTACACGCCAAACAGTTGTATTTGCCACTGGCAGACCCCATAACTATCAACGCTGCGTTAAGTCACGATCTCGAATTATTATTAATTAAACTAGGTAACCGCTTGAATAATAAATAATGAAACTATATCCTCTTCTGGTATTTGACTGGGATGGCACCCTGGTTGATTCCATAAAACGCATCGTCACCAGCCTGCAGTTTGCCAGCAAACAAGCGCTTGGTATTACTGTTAGTGAAACACAGGCAAGAAATGTGATTGGCTTAGGTTTAAACGAAGCCATTGCCAAACTGCATCCAGAACTTGATGAGCAACTGCGTTTTGATGACTTGGACAATATTGCAAATGCTTACCGCCAGCATTATCTTTATGACAATACGGTACCCGCACCGTTATTTGCGGGCGTCACCGAGCTGTTAGACAGCCTGTGTGCTGACGGATATACACTGGCTATCTCTACCGGTAAAAGTCGTATCGGGCTGGAGAGGTCTATAAACGAACATCAACTCGCTGATTATTTCGCCACTACACGATGCGCCGGCACAGGAAAAAATGAAAGTAAATCCAAACCTCACCCTGAAATGCTGCATGAAATAATGCATGAATTAAACTTTTTTGCCTCACAAACACTGATGATTGGCGACAGTGAACACGACCTGATAATGGCAAATAATGCCAATATGCAATGCATTGGTGTCACCCATGGTGTTCACGATGCCGCTACACTGGAAAAACATAATCCTTTAATCTGTTTAAAAGATATCACGGAATTATCCGGCTATTTAAACCATAATAAACACAGTTAAAAACTATTTATAGGTAATCATAATGACTGACAACAACATTTCATGGGAAAGAGAAATTGTTACCCAACTGGCAGAAGCCAGTTTGAAAGAGCAACGTCGCTCTCGCCGCTGGGGCATCATTTTTAAATTATTAACCTTTGCATACATTGGTGTAATTCTATTCATGATTGGCGAAGCCAGTCTTACCACAGTAACAAGCAATGAAAAACACACCGCACTGGTCGACTTGAGCGGCGTTATCGCCGACAAGGAAAAAGCCAGTGCCGACCATATTGTTACCGGACTGCGTGACGCTTTTGAAAATGAAAAAGCAGCGGGTGTCATATTAAGAATTAATAGCCCCGGCGGCTCACCGGTACAATCCGGTTACATCTACGATGAAATACAGCGCTTGCGTAAAGAAAATCCGGATACGCCACTGTATGCGGTGGTAACCGATATCTGTGCATCCGGCGGTTATTACATCGCGTCCGCTGCCGATAAGATTTACGCCGACAAAGCCAGTATTGTCGGTTCAATTGGAGTACGCATGGATAACTTTGGTTTTGTTGATGCCATGCAAAAACTTGGCGTTGAACGTCGCACCTTAACCGCAGGTGAAAATAAGGCACTACTCGATCCATTCATGCCTGAAAATGAGGAAACCAAAGCTCATATACAGAATATGCTCGGTGAAATTCATCAACAATTTATCAATGCCGTAAAACAAGGCCGCGGTGATCGACTAGATACCTCTGTTGAAGGACTGTTTTCAGGCTTAATCTGGACCGGCGAAGCCGCAGTAAAGAATGGTCTGGTTGATGAACTTGCCAGTTCCAGTTATGTAGCACGAGAAGTAATCGGAGAAGAGACCATTGTCAACTACACGGTACAGGATGACATTCTGGAACGCTTCGCTGAGCGCCTGGGCTCTACCGTGGCAAAGGTTATCAGTACACAATTCTTTAGTTCCACACCAAAATAAACCAGTTATAGCTGCAGGGCAGGCAAAAACATGCCAACCCTGCAACTTAAACCCAGTCCCCAATAACCAGAAGCCCTGAAGCGATTGTTTTTCCTGTAATTTTTCCTAATTTGAATGAGTATTGTGATTTTGTGACTAAAATCACTTTATGCAAAACATAATAAATTAATTTCGTCACTACTCAGCATAGTATTTTCTGAGGAGATATATAGTTTGTTAATTTATCGGGCTTCTGCACAGGATGTTGCAGTAGTGCATTCATGGATTGATTTACGCGTCCTTAAAAACCAACAAACTATACCCTTGGCCAAAACTCGCTCGGTAGCCACCTGGCTCATAGCAAAAAATAGTAATAACAAACCAAAAGGTCCCCGACAATGAAAAGTGGAGTTTTTAAAAGTGACGGGTTTGCCGGTCTCATTATTACCTCCATTTTCCTGGTTTTGTCACTCAACTTCGATTTTATTGCAAGCATAGAAAAAAGCGCTTATGACATCGGCGTAAGATCCTCTTCTCGCTTAGCCAGCGATAAAATAGCCATTATTGCGATTGATGACGAAAGTATCGCTAATATTGGTCGCTGGCCCTGGTCGCGTGATATTCATGCACAAATGCACGATATCCTTGCCGCAGGCGGTGCTAAAGTCGTAGGTCAAACTGTTTTCTTTTCAGAACCACAACTGGATCCGGGTCTTCAGTATATTCGCGAACTCAAAGCGTCCTTTGAAAGCAGTAACATCGCCTCAGTTCCTGACTTCACTGACGCACTTGCTGTTACTATTAAAAAAAGTCGAAAACTGGTTAAAAACAAACGGGATAACAATGGCAGAGCTGCGCTGCAGAAAATTGCTGATGCGCTTGAAAAATCACCATTACGATATCAGGTCACTAAAGAATTAAATGCATATCTGGCGCGCATAAACGCTGTAGAAGTTGCTCTCGACACGGACAGGATATTAACACAAAGTTTGCAAAATGCCGGTAATATTGTACTAAATATGCCGGTTGTACCCGGACAATCCTACGGTCAACCTGATGAATCACTACCAGAGTATGTTACAAAAAATAAACTGCCTGAAGATAATATTATTAATAATGCAGTATCCAATCCCGAAGATTTTAGCCCCTTACCAGTTAATGATGCCAGATACCCTATCGCCATTTTAGGTGAGCAGGCTTCTGCTTTAGGTGCCTCAACACCACATACTGATATTGATGGCGCTATGCGCACTGCGCCACTTATTGTTGAATTTTATGGCGAATTTTATCCATCAATGGCACTCATGCTCGCAGCCAAAAGTTTAAATCTCGAGGTAAAAGATATTCAAATTACTGTTGGCTCTGATGTACGGCTCGGTCGCTTGCGTATTAAAACCAATGATAAGGCATTAATGAACACCTTCTTCTATCATGATAAGGAATATAACAACGCATTCCCTGTTGATTCATTCTTTGATGTATTGCAGGGTAAAATATCAGCCGATAAATACAGGGATAAAATTGTCCTTATCGGTGCCACAGCTTTAGGTGTTGATCCCACCTTTGTTACACCTATTGACCCCACCATGTCATCAGTAGTAACACTGGCGCACTCAGTCTCAAGTATTCTAAATGAAGACTTTTTCGTTGAGCCGGAATGGGGCTTCTATGCGCGATCTGGAGCAATACTTTTAGTTGCCCTTTATATCATGTTCCTGCTACCAAAACTGAGTGCGGTTGTTAGTTTCGTGACCACCACTTTTCTCTTGCTAGCTTTACTCTACACACATTACTTTATGATGACAGCAGATGGCATCTGGTTAAAATTGATGATGCCTGCCCTGCTTCTCGTCGCAGGTCATATGCTACTGACCACAAAACGTTTCTTCCTTTCGGAAAAAGGTAAAAAACGCCTTGATATAGAATCAGCAGAAAGTAATCGCATGCTCGGCCTTTCGCTACAGGGCCAGGGCCAACTGGATATGGCATTTGAAAAATTTCGTAAACTTACCCTGGATAAATCAGCTCTCGAATTACTCTATAACCTGGCACTGGATTATGAGCGTAAACGTCAATTCAATAAGGCAAAATCTGTTTATGATTTCATGGCCGATTTTGACGCTAAATTTCGTGATATAAAAACCCGCTCTAACCGCGCTCAGTCTTTGGAAGAAAACATCCTTCTTGGTGGCGCTGGCAGCGCTTCACCCGGCGGCAGACTAATACTCGAAGGTGGCGGTATTAAAAAACCCATGCTGGGCCGTTATGAAATTGAACGCGAACTGGGCAAAGGCGCAATGGGTGCGGTTTACCTTGGCAAAGATAAAAAAATATCGCGCACCGTAGCCATTAAAACCATGGCTTTATCACAGGAATTTGAAGATGACGAACTGGTTGAAGTTAAACAGCGTTTCTTCCGCGAAGCTGAAACGGCAGGTCGCCTGGATCATCCTAATATTGTTACTATTTTTGATGCTGGCGAAGAGCACGACCTCGCCTATATTGCAATGGAATTTCTTAAAGGCAGCGATTTAAACAAATACATTAAAGCCGATACGCTACTACCTGTAAAACAGGTATTATCCATCATTCAACGTTCAGCAGATGGCATTGATTACGCACATCAGCACAATGTTGTTCACCGCGATATTAAACCTGCCAACATCATGTGGGATCCGAAAACAGATTCATGCAAAATCACCGATTTTGGTATCGCTCATATTACAGACTCAAGCAAAACCAAAACCGGTATGGTTTTAGGGACACCCTCTTATATGTCACCAGAACAACTCGCCGGTAAAAAAGTGACAGGACAGTCTGATATTTTCTCACTCGGTGTCATGTTGTTCCAGATGGTGACAGGGCAACTACCATTTATCGCTGACTCAATGACATCCTTGATGTATAAAATTGCTAACGAGGAACACCCAAGCCCGGATTCAATCAACCCTGATGTGCCCCGCTGTGTGACTATTATTATAAATCGAGCAATGGCAAAAAATGTAAACAAACGTTACCAGTACGGCAAAGAGATGGTTAGTGATATAACAAAATGCCTGAAGATAATGAAAGCTGAAGGCAAGGACTAATGAGCCTTAAAGGAAAGATTCAACTTTACGGAAAAACAGATACAGGCTCTGTTCGTGAGCATAATGAAGATGCTATCGGCTGCAATGACGATATTGCGCTGGCGGTACTTGCTGATGGCATGGGCGGCCATCGTGGTGGTGAAATGGCAAGTGCAATCACCGTCAGTACGGTACTTGAAGTTATAACAAACAAAGTAAAAAATATAAAAACAAATGATACTGATAATAATATCGGCTACAGTGCTGCAAGCCAGATAATACATGAAGCAGTCAGCCTGGCGAATAAAAATGTTCACGATTCATCTGAAGCCCATACCCAGTACCGTGGCATGGGCACAACCGTTGTGGTTGTTATGTTTTATGATAATCGTTTTACTGTTGCACACGTCGGTGATTCACGACTCTATCGCTTACGTGATGGCGAACTCGAACAGCTCACCCGTGATCATAGTCTGGTGCAGGATCTAATCGACCGCGATTTCTACACACCTGAGCAGGCAAAAAATTCATTAAATAATAACCTTATAACTCGTGCTATTGGTATAGACAGCAAGGTTCAAATTGACATACTGGAAGATGTTGCCATGGTTAATGATATATACCTGCTCTGTTCTGATGGCCTCACGGATATGATTGAAGACAATTTAATTAAGTCAGCTATGATTGAAAACAGTCAAAACCTGGAAAAAGCGACATCGGAAATTATACGCCTGGCAAATGAACACGGTGGTAAAGATAATATTTCTGTGTTTTTGGTTAAACCAATAAAATCATTTCCTGCGAAAAATAACTTGTTTTCTCGATTTTTTAACATATTCTCTTAGGTACATAAATAAAATTAAAATACATATAAAAAGTGTATTGTAAGGAATTTTCATGGCTAAACTGGTACTCAACTTTAATGGCGAAGTCGTACAAGAATACAAGTTTGATAAAGAGGTTTTAACCATCGGGCGTAAACCCGATAACGATGTTCATATCGACGACCTTTCTGTTAGTGGCAATCACGCAAAAGTACTCACCATTCTTAATGATTCGTTCATCGAAGATCTCGATAGCACAAACGGTATTTTTATAAATGGCAACAAAATAAGCAGACATGCACTACAAAATGGTGACAGCATTATTATTGGTAAACACGAACTTAAATACGTAAACACAGGAGCTGAATGTGACGAAAGCCAATTCGAAAAAACCATTATTATCCGTCCGCCTGCAAAAGACATAGCGGAAACCAAAGAAACGGATAAAGAGTTTGACAAGTCAATTCACGAAATTGCAGTTGATCTTGCCTGCGCAGATAACGCCGCAAATGGCCCCGGCCCTGCAAAACTTCAACTAATCTCGGGCACCAATGCCGGTAGTGAACTACCGCTCAGCAAAATATTAACCACACTGGGCAGACCCGGTGTACAGACCGCAGCGATTACACGTCGCCCAACAGGTTACTTCCTGATTGTGGTAGAAGCAGGCAAAAACAAAAAAATGCCACTGGTTAATGATACTGAGATAGATAAACAGCTGTCACTTACAGATGGTGATATGATCGAAGTTGCGGGTGTTCAGATGCGTTTTAATCTGGCGTAATTTTGCACAAAAAACATTTCACCACATATGTACAGGACGTACAGTAGTAGGGCAACGCATATGTCCATGGATGGACGGTAGTAGGGCAATGCAGGAGCAATTGCCGAGGAGCGGTTGCCGAGAGGCACAGAGTTTTGCTTTATTAACTGCGCCTGCGGCGCTATTAACAATAAAAAGCTTTTCTCTGTGTCCTCTGTGCCTCTGTGGTGAATTATTTTTAAAAACTCAGTTATTTTTCAAACACCGCTATAGATTCAACATGCCCGGTATGTGGAAACATATTCATTATTCCAGCTTTAGTTAACTTATAACCCAATTCGTTTACTAAAACAGCAGCATCACGCGCCAGTGTCGCTGGATGGCAGGACACATAGACGATGGTTTCTGCCTGCATTTTTTTTAATGCCGGCAAAATTGCAGCGGCACCAGAGCGTGGTGGATCCAGTAGAATTTTGTTGTATTTTTGTTTTAACCAGGGCGCGGTTAAAACCTCATCACTATACAAATCCGCATAAACAAATTCAGTATTGCTAATATTGTTAAGCAGCGCATTATCCCGCGCTTTTTTAACCATTAGCAACGAACCTTCTACCGCTGTTACCTGTTTGCAGCTACCTGCCATAGCCAGAGAAAAATTACCTAAACCACTGAACAAATCCAGCACTGTATCCGACTCCTTTAACTCCAGGTGATTTATCGCATTAACAACCATGCGTTTATTTATTTCCGGATTAACCTGGATGAAGTCAGAGGGTTGAAATTCAATTTTGAGATTTTTACCCGAAGGACCGGCAGCAGCAAGCATGTAATATAACGGCTCTGCCTGTTGCGGATACAATAATTCCAGGTTGTCCGGTTTACCAGCCTGTAGATAACATACCAGAGAGTGGAGCTGACAAAAGTCGGATAATAATTTTCTTGTCGCGACAGATAAGTCCTCTAAATGGCGAAACACCAGAACCGTTTGATTATCCCCGACAGCCATTTCTATTTGCGGGATGGCCCTTTTTTCTTCAAGTTGATTAATACACTCAGCAAGATCACTAATGATTTCACCTACCGATGGATGCAGCACTTCACAGCGTGTTGTTTCTGTAAGAAAGGAGGAATTGCGCTCACGAAAACCAACCAGCACTTTTTCTTTTTTATGGACATAACGCACACCCAGCCGTGCTTTATGGCGATAACCATATTCTGATCCTAATAATGGCTCCAGTACTTCTGCAGGGCTCACCTCAAGATGCCTTAACTGGTCAAGCAACATGTCCTGTTTAAGTTCAATCTGCGCCTTTGAAGCCATGTGCTGCAGACTGCAACCACCACACATTTCAAATGCACTGCATTTAGCGTCAACCCGCAGATCTGAAGACTGTAATACGTCAACGGTGCGTCCTTCAGCAATATTTTTATTTAAGCGAGTGTATTTAAACAATACTCGCTCGCCCGTTAATGCCTGATCAATAAATACCGTGCGATTTTCGACATGGGCAATACCCCTGCCTTCATTGGATAAGGCGGTAATTTCAACTTCAACGAGCTCTTCCGGCAAACGTTTTTTTCGCCGCCTTCCTCTTTTAGTAGACATACTTCATTACACTGTATTTTTAAACGAATAAACAATTATCCACAGATGAACGCAGATAAAAACATAAACACTATAAATGGTTTTCACGCATAAGCGTGGAAACAAAAAAATCTGTGTTCATCAGTGTTCATCTGTGGACAAATATTTTTTGACTTTAGTTTAAGTTTAACCAGGAAAAACACCGGTAGACAGATAACGGTCACCGCGATCGCATACAATGGAAACGATAACCGCATTTTCAACCTGCTGGCTAAGTTTTAATGCTGCTGCACAGGCACCACCTGATGAAACGCCGCAGAACAACCCCTCTTTTGAAGCCAGCAACCGTGTTGTTTCTTCTGCCTGCTGCTGATTCACATCCAGCGTGAGATCAACCCTGGCAGCATCAAATATGCCGGGCAAATATTCTTCAGGCCAACGGCGGATACCCGGTATACGTGACCCCTCTTCAGGCTGTACACCAACAATTTGAATCGCGGGATTTTTTTCTTTTAAATAACGCGATACGCCCATAATGGTGCCGGTGGTACCCATGGCACTGACAAAGTGGGTGATTCTACCTTGTGTTTGCTGCCAGATTTCCGGCCCGGTACTGAGGTAATGCGAGTCAGGGTTATCGGGATTGTTAAACTGGTCAAGCACAATACCTTTGCCTTCATCCTGCATTTTCAGGGCCAGATCACGCGCGCCTTCCATGCTTTGCTGCTGGGTAACAGAAATCAGTTCAGCGCCATATGCTTTCATCGCAGCACGGCGTTCTTCACTCATGTTATCTGGCATGATTAAAACCATACGATAACCCATCACCGCTGCCGCCATGGCCAGTGCTATGCCCGTATTACCACTGGTGGCTTCAATTAAGGTATCACCCGGTTTGATATCACCTCGCTTTTGCGCCTGTGTGATCATATTTAAAGCCGGGCGATCTTTCACTGAACCCGCAGGATTATTGCCTTCCAGCTTTAACAAAATGGTGTTTGAGCTGTTTGGCAACAGACGCTGAAGGCGAATTAAAGGTGTATTCCCGATGGTATCGGCAAGTGTTAAGAACTTCATTTCATTCATTATTTTGCTATAATTTTTAGTAATCAAACAATGTGTTATGTTACTGTGACATATTGACGATATATTACATTAAATCCTGCTTAGTACTTTATATTAATAACCATATTATGCTTGATAAAATTACAGCTAGAAACAACTTATATGGTTCTCTACTTGGTTTCCTGTGCTTGTTCAACTCAGCACAGCTTCTGGCTGCTGATGACGAGCTATTTTTTGACATGCCAATTGTGCTCTCGGCAAATCGGCTGGAACAACCCATTTCGGATGCGGCAGTAAGCATGTCGGTGATTGACCGAAAAACCATCGAAGCATCAGGCGCAAGAACCATTCCCGAAGTATTACGTCTAATTCCAGGCATGCAGGTTGGCTTTAGTGGTAATGAGTTTGGCGATGAGCCCAAATATGTAGTTACCTACCATGGCCACAGCGATCAATATTCCAAACAGATGCAGGTACTGATTGATGGTCGCTCCATCTATGAACCATTGCTTGGTGGTATCTTATGGAAAACTATCCCGATTAACATTGATGATATCGAACGTATTGAAGTTTCCCGCGGCCCCAACCTGGCGACCTATGGCTCTAATAGTTTTATGGCTGCAATAAACATTATCACACGCACTGCAGCTGAAGATCAGGGTTCATATCTTAGAACGAACGTCGGCAACCATGACATTGCCGACCTGACATACCGTTATGGAGGCAGCAGCGGCAAACTCGATTACCGGATTAGCGGATCAACACTTAATGATGACGGACTCGATAGCGCTAATGGTATCGATAATCCTGACGACACCAACAGTAACAATATTGACTACCGGCTCGATTACCAGATCGACAACCGCAATAGCCTGAGCTACCAGGGTGGTTATGGCCAGAACCGCCAGCAGACAGATCGAAACCATGATGCCATACTGCCAACTGCGCGCACCGTGGAAAATAAGCGCTTTTTTCAATTTATAAAATGGGAAAGCGCGGTCAATTCAGAGAATACAATTCAGCTACAATACTATTACAATCTATCTGATAAAAATGATTCATATAGCTCTGACCCGATCAGCTTTCCACCTACGGATACGTTTACACTAGATATAATTGATGACGTAAAAGCTGAACGTCATAACCTTGAGCTCACACAGTCCATATACCCTGATAAGGACCTTAAGCTGGTCTGGGGCTTAAGCACACAACTTGATTTTGTACGCGCACCTCTTTCACTTGGGGTAGATGAGAAAGTCGAACACCACCAAAATCGTGTTTTTGCCAATATAGAGTGGCAGATCAATCGAAGCAATATAATCAACCTTGGCGGGCTGGTGGAAAAAAATGACTTTAGTGACACCGAGCTATCACCGCGACTATCCTTTACCCATGCCTTTAATAAGCAGCATAAAGTTCGGTTTGGAATCAGCCAGGCAATTCGTAGCCCCTTTATCTATGAAGAAATGGCCAATGTGGCCTATACAGCGGATTTGACAATAGGCGGCGCGCCAATAGGTACGAACTTACGTGAACAGGTCATATTAGGGAATGTAAATCTAAACAATGAAAAAATCATCAGCCGGGAAATCGCTTATTTTGGTGAATTTCTAACTTCATCTCTTTTATTTAATGCAAGACTTTTCCATGATGATATTACTGATTATATCGATACACTAAGATCGGACGTTGATCCAGCTATCGATAATGTACCTGACGACCTAAATGACTTCGGCGATCCCAATGCCGCCAATACTGTACTGGTGTTTCAGAACCCGATCTCCAGTACCACTAACGGTTTAGAGATTGAGCTGGACTACCACATCAATCCATCATTAAGACTTATCGCAAGCGGTGCTATCATTAATATAAGCAGCAACTCAGAAGCGATAGAGCTATCAGCACCACAGCACAGTTATTCACTGCTTCTTACCAAAAGATTTAACGAAAAATACAATGGCAGTGTGGGCTATTATTTTGTTGACAAATTCAAATGGACAGATGCACGTAGTTCAAATTCAGCAGACAATTTTACTACTGATGATTATCATACGCTTGATTTGCGCTTATCAAGAAACTTTAACTTTAGCCAGACACATGGAAGCCTGTCACTAGTATTAAAAAACCTGCTGGATGATTACAGCGACTACCAGAAAGACCCGAGCAACGATACTGCGCCTCAGATAATTCAGAACACTGTGGCATACATAGATTTTAGATTAAATTTCTAATTACCAGACCATCCATATGAATAAAACTGAACAAGGAGTTCTGTGGCATAGCAAGTTACTACACTTGCTCATTTATATTTTATTGTTTTTAGCTTTCTGTTTATCACACCCTGCAACAGCAGAAACATTAGCTGCAGAAACGACAGCAGATAAAAATACACAAAAACATCATGTATTTATCATTTATTCGCCAGACAATACACTGCACGCAAATATCATCCAGAAGCTATCAGAAAATTTAAAGATTAATCGTCCAGACATCATTATTTCTGCAGTAGCGCCTGAAGAAATAATAAAAACAATAAATAGTAATACCGACTTAATCATTGGCATCGGACATGCTGGCATGAACAGTGCAGATAAACATTACCCGAAAACGAAAAAATTATTCATTTCTACTGACCCTAATAAATACAAACTGGATAAAAACAAAAATAAAAACGATGCGATTTTATATATGGCTCAATCATATTGCAGACAGATACAATTTATAAAAACACTCAACAGTCAGTGGAAAACCATTGGTTTTCTGAACAGTCAGGAAAAACCCATAGACACTAAAACCATACAAGAATGCGCTAAAACACATGGCATAGATACCTATATTGTAAACACTAAAAGCAATGAAGACCTAAAGGACAATATCAAAGATGTACTAAATCATTCTGATATATTGCTGGCACTTCCTGATAAAAATATATATAACAGTAAATCTATAAAAAACATACTACTCACCAGTTACAGACACAGAAAGCCTGTTATTGCTTTTTCCAAAAACTTTGTTAACGCTGGTGCACTAGCTGCAATTTATAGCAGTACAGACCAGATTGCACAGTGTGCAAGCAACCTGGTAGAGCAATACTTTAAATCAGGCCAGCACTTTAAAAAATCGGTTTTTTACCCTCATGCATTCGATGTAGAAGTTAACATACAAGTCTCCAGAGCTCTTGAGTTGACGATACCTGACCTTGACCAGTTAAAAAAGACGCTTAGACATTTAGAAAAAGATAAATCTGGAGAGTTACAATGAAACGGCTCGGCATAAGCAAACAGATTATCATTATTGCTATTTTTCCAGCACTTATTGTGGCCGCAATCTTATCTACGCATTACATATGGGATCAATTTGATTATATTTCTGAATCTCTGAACAAAAATGGAAAACTCATCGCCAAACAATTATCACCAGCCGCTGAGTATGCAGTGTATTCAGGTAATCTTGAACTCATTAAACCCCTGGTAACCACTATCACTAGTACTAATCCTGTTCTGAGAGTACAAATTTTTGATAAAAACGGTAACACTATTCTTGATATTTCAAAACCTGAAGATAAAACAAAAAGAGACGGCTCAATACTTGATAATATATTTTATGAAGAAAAACAGCTTAAGTTTAGTGAGCCAATATTTGTCGAACAAATACAAGTTAATGATAATGAAAAAACAATACCGGAAATATTGACAGATGAAAAAAGTATTTATATCGGCAAAACAATCGTAACAATCACAACACGGTACGCGGCTGAAGAAAAAATAGAACAAATAATACATGGCACATTAATCACTCTGCTAATTCTTCTGTTAACGACTCTGATCGTTATACGCATAAGCAGTAATATCACACGTCCAATAAAATCACTCACACGAACGGTAAGAAACATAACTGCCGGTAACCTTGACGCATATATAGAGTTAAATTCTACTGGCGAATTAGGCATACTTGAATCTTGCATCAATCAAATGAAGAATGAACTAAAAGATTCTAAAACTGACCTTGAAATACAACTTGATGTTTTCACAGAAGAGTTACAACAAACGCTTGAAGAGCTTGAAATAAGAAATGCAGAACTTGATATAACGCGCTCAAAAGCCATCTATGCCAACAACGCAAAATCTGAATTTTTGGCAAACATGAGCCATGAAATAAGAACACCTTTAAGTGGAATTATCGGTTTCACAGAATTACTACAAGGCACCCCGCTATCAGCAGAACAACAGGATTATTTAAAAACAATACACAAATCCTCAATAATTTTATTGGAAATCATCAATGACATTCTTGATTTATCCAAGATCGAATCCGGTAAAGTAGAAATCTCCAGCAATGAATTTAACCTGGTTGACATTATCGAAGACATTATAAATCTATTAAGCCAGACCGCACTTGATAAAAATATTGAACTTTTCTATAGCATTGAGAAAGACCTTCCCACTATTATCCATACAGATTCGTTTCGCGTGTACCAGATACTCACAAACTTGATCGGCAACGCAATCAAGTTTACTGATAAAGGTTACGTTTACCTTCAGGTCACGAAGGGAGCATTAGACAACACCGAAACCAGTGTTAAATTCACCATATCAGATACAGGCATCGGTATGAGCAAAGATGTCAAAGCAAAATTATTTCAGGCATTCACCCAGGCTGACACCAGCATCACTCGCCGCTTTGGCGGCACAGGTCTTGGCCTGGTGATCTCCAGGAAACTCACTCTATTAATGAATGGTGAAATTGATTTTGACAGTACTGAAGGTGAAGGCTCAACTTTCTGGTTCAGCGTACCTGTAACGCCTATCTTTCAGGAAAAAAAGAAATCTGAACTAAGCAATACAAATATCGCTTTTGTGTGCAATCATTTCATTGCTAAACAGGCATTTAAAACAATATTTTCTACCTGGCAATGCAATGTAAACGACTATGTTTTAGACGACCTTGAAACCAGCAAGGCCATCAAACAAATCAATCAGTCATTTGACATTGTCATCGTATTACTCAGCATTAAAGATTTAAATCAGGACGCAACCAGCATTATATTAAATAATCTTAATTTTTCTATACCATCATTATTAATAGTAAGTACACAGTCACACACAAAATTAAAAAGCCTGCAACAGCACATATTTAATAGTGCAGTTTTTACTTCTGAAAAAACTGAAATCATAAAACAAAAACTAATTAACGCACTAGATAAAAATTCACAGATAGCGGTTACTGAAGCTACAAATGACGATTCTAAAAGTGGGCATGACTGGTCAAAAATAAATATACTGGTCGTTGATGATAACGAGATCAATCTTCGCCTTGTTGAAATCCTTTTGCATAAACATAGAGTTCATGTAACAACTGCGCGCTTAGGTGCACAAGCCATTGATTACGCCAGCATGAATTCATACGACCTAATATTTATGGATTTACATATGCCCGGACTGGACGGTTATGAGACTGCAAATATAATTCGTGAATGCTCCCCTGGAAAACAACCTGTCATTATTGCTCTTACTGCGAACGCTCTACCTCAGGAAAAAGAAAAAGCTATTAAATCAGGCATGAATGGGATTTTAATTAAACCCATTAGTGACGCCATAATTCAAAAAGTCATAAATCAGTGGGTATTAAAAGAACCGATAAGTAATCCAGAATTTAACAACATTACAACAAACAGTAGTGGTAGAGCTGAAAAAAGTTTAAACCGTGAAAAAGATATATTTTCTATCGATCTCGCCAAAGAGTTTACAGGCGACAACGAAGAACTGGCCTACGAATTATTTAGCATGTTACGTACTGAAGTAGATGAATATGACAAAGCTATTTCTATCGCTGTGAAAAATAACGACCTGAAAAAATTACACGAAACGGTACACAAATTACATGGCGCAAGTCGTTGCTGCGGAACCACAGAATTGAAAAACACAAGCAGTTACATCGAAAACTTAATCCATCAAAATATTAATTTTGATCTTGAAAAAGAAACACGTCCTTTACTAATCGCTATTAAGAACGTAGCAAACTACAAAATAACTAACTAATGTTGCCACGAAGGAAGCAAAGAAAAACATATATATTTAAAGCGTGAACCGCAGGCTGGGCATTGCCCACCATTGCCACAGGTATATTGACTGTATACTGTCGGGCAGTGCCCGACCTGCATTGTTAAAAATATATTACTGTTTTGCTTTTTTCGCGCGCTTTACTACGTGCCTCCTGAACTACGCCCTTCGGACCGTACTAGCGTACGTTCAAAATGCTCCCGGCATTTTAGTGCGTCGTTTGCGGCTAAATGATTTTTTAGACTTTTAGCGTCAGCCAGGAGTCAACATCAGAAGTTTAGCCATATATTTCTACCCTCTTGCCTCCCGCATTAATTTCTTATATTCAGCTACAGCATTTTCCAGGCCCATAAAAATACTATCGGCTATAAGCGCATGACCAATATTAAGTTCTCTTACCATTTGCAGGCAGGCGACATCATGTATATTTTGCCTGTTCAAGCCATGCCCGGCATTAACCTGCAAACCAATATTATCTGCATGTTCACAGGCAACCGTAATCTCATTTAGTAGTTGCTGCTGTTTTCTGATATTTTCTGCATCTGCATAGTGTCCAGTATGAATCTCTATCACCGGCGCCCCTGTTTGTCTGGCTGCATCTATTTGTTGTAAATCCGCATCGATGAACAATGAAACTTTAATGCCTGCTTCAGCCAATTTTGTGCAGGCTTCAGTTATAGTGTCCTGGTAACGTATAACATTGAGACCACCTTCAGTTGTAAGTTCTTCACGTTTTTCAGGGACCAGACAACAGTCTTCGGGTTTAACATCACAGGCAATAGACACCATTTCACTGGTAACGGCCATTTCGAGATTCATCCGTGTCAACATACGTTCTTTTAATAAATAGACATCTCGGTCCTGGATGTGGCGTCGGTCTTCACGTAAATGCAAAGTAATACTGTCTGCACCTGCCAGCTCAACCTGAAGTGCGGCATGCACAGGATCAGGATATCGTGTCCCCCTCGCCTGCCTTAATGTTGCTACATGATCTATATTTACGCCTAAGCGTAATTCACTCATTTTCACTTGTTTATGACTCCAGTGTATATATTTTCGGTTCGCACAATTTTACAGAATAGTGGAAAGATATGACGTATTCATAGATTTAATGTGTATTATTTGCTATTTTCCCATGTACAGATCAATCTTAATAAAAATAATACACAGGAAATAACGTGGTCATTCAACGCATTATTCGTTATGCATTAAGTCTGGCACTTACCTCAATATTCCTGCTCCACGTAGCTGATGTTTTTCATTTCCCTATTTTAACCCGCATTGAAAATCAGGCCTATGATGCACGTCTTAGAATAACTTTACCAGAACATGTCGACAAGCAGGTCATCATTGTGGATATTGATGAAAAAAGTCTCGAAAAAATTGGCCAGTGGCCCTGGAACCGAAACATTCTGGCAAAAATAAATGATGCACTGTTCGATTTTTATCAAATTAAAGCCATTGCTTACGATTTTGTATTTGCTGAGGAAGATGTTGATGAAGGTGCAAAACTACTCGATAAGATGGCAACTGGCTCACTACAGGATGATCCGATATTCATTAAAGAATATCAGCGCGTCATATCTTCACTACAGCATGATCAACGATTTGCTGAATCACTAAAAAATAGAAAAACCGTTTTGGGCTTTGTTATGGATACCGATACCATTAAAGGCAGCTTACCCGTAGCGATAAACGAATTTGACAAAATCACACTCAAAAAATTAGCCTTAAATACAACCACTGGTTATACCGCCAACCTTAAATTATTACAAACAAACGCTTACAGCGGTGGTTTTTTTGACAACCCCCTGCTTGATGATGATGGTGTTTTCCGTCGTGTACCTTTATTACAAACCTATAAAAATGCGCTATATGAATCACTGTCATTAGCATTAGTCAGGGCCGCCACCGGGTCACCGGCAATTGAAATGCTTGTGAAAACGAATGAGAATACACACGATTTATTTCTGGAATGGATTAAAATTGGCAAGCTGGTCATACCTGTTGACCATCAATCCAGTGTATTCGTACCTTATATTGGCAAACAAAATAGCTTTGAATACCTCTCTGCAATTGACGTATTGAACAAAAAAGTAGATAAGGAAAAACTGAGCGGAAAACTTGCATTGTTTGGTACATCAGCACCCGGCTTACTTGATTTACGAACCACGCCACTAGAACCTGCTTACCCAGGGGTAGAAGTACATGCCAATATTATTCAGGGAATTCTCGATGGTCGTATTTTGCACGCCCCAGAATACTCTAAGAGCTTCGAGTTTATAATGCTAACTATTATTGGCATCACCCTCACGTTTGCCCTGTCAACGTTATCAGCACTATTTTCGACTCTACTTTTCATCGCCAGTATTATTTTATTAATCAGCACTAATTATTATGTCTGGACTAACGCCCAACTGGTCTTACCCATCGCCTCCCCTGTTCTGCTTGTTGTTTTACTGTTTGCGCTGCACATGACCTACGGTTTTTTTATTGAATCGCGCGACAAACGCCAGCTGACGAATTTATTTGGCAAATATGTTCCACCTGAACTGGTGGAAGAAATGAGTAAAAAAATGGAAGACATTAACCTGGACGGTGAAATGCGCGAAATGTCTGTACTGTTTTCTGATGTCCGTAACTTTACCAGCATCTCTGAAAATCTTGAACCTAAAGAGTTGACTGATTACATCAATGCATTTTTAACGCCTATTACCAAAGTAATTCACGATAACCGTGGCACCATCGATAAATATATGGGCGATGCAGTAATGGCATTTTGGGGTGCGCCACTAGAAGATGAACAACATGCTTTGCATGCGTTAAATTCTGCTATAGGCATTGTCGAACGCATGAAATTATTACGAAAAGAGTTTTCTGAAAAACAATGGCCCATGATCTATGTTGGCGTTGGCATTAATTCAGGTGTGATGAATGTAGGCAACAAAGGATCGCGGTTTCGTGTAGATTACACCATTTTAGGCGATGCGGTAAATTTGGGCTCTCGTCTTGAAGGTTTAACCAAAGTGTATGGCGTTGATATTATTACCAGCGAATACACCAGGCATCATGTAGCTGAATTTGAATACCGTGAACTCGACCGCGTTCGTGTTAAAGGCAAAAATAAACCCGTTACTATTTTTGAACCACTGGGCTTAATAGAAAACGTAAGTGAGTCAGATAGAAAATTACTTCGACAATTCCATATCGGCATAAAACGGTACCGTGCGCAAAACTGGGGTGCCGCAGAAAGAGAAATATTTTCACTGAGTCAGTTAGATCCAGAGCGTAAAATATACAAGATATACCTCGATCGTATCAGACACTTCCGTGAAAACCCGCCCGATAAGGACTGGGATGGCAGCTTCACACATACGTCAAAATAGCTTAACCGTAAAAATATCATTCATAAGCATTTCACCACATATGTACAGGACGTACAGTAGTAAGGCAGCGGAGCTAAGCCAAAATATCCAGCATAGTCGCTTCATCAATTACCGGTACGCCCAGTTTTTCTGCTTTAGTTAACTTCGAGCCCGCGTTGTCACCGGCAACTAAATAATCCGTTTTGGCAGATACACTGCCCGCCACTTTGGCACCAACGGCGAGCAACTTTTCTTTTGCTTCATCTCGTGACAGGGTTGGCAGGGTTCCGGTTAAAACCAGAGTTTTACCGGTAAATTCACCTGCTTGCTGATTACCCGAAGCCAACTGTTCAACATTCTGTATTTTAATACCCGTTGCTAACAGCTGATTTATAACTTTCAGGTTATGTTCCTGCTGAAAAAAATTCACAATATGCCTGGCAACGATTGGTCCTATATCCTGAACCTCAATTAATTCATCATAGCTCGCATGCTGTACGGCTGCCAACGTTTTAAATTCTTTAGCCAGATTTCTGGCCGTCGTTTCACCCACTTCACGAATACCTAATGCATAAATAAATCGAGATAAGACTGGATGTTTACTGTTTTCTAATGCCTCCAGCAAATTCGTTGCAGACTTTTCCCCCATACGCTCTAATGAGGTTAATGTTTCTACATTTAATTGATACAGATCTGCTGCCGTATTGATTAGCCCCTGTTCCACTAATTGCTCAACCAGCTTATCGCCAAGGCCATCGATATCCATTGCTTTTCGAGAGGAAAAATGTTTTATAGCCTGTGCACGCTGCGCACGGCAAAATAATCCTCCGCTGCATCGGGCAACCACTTCACCCTCAATTTGCTCAACCGCAGAATGGCAAACCGGACAGTTTGTTAACATTTGTATTTCAGCTAACTGTTTTTTTCTGGAGCCAGGAACCACGCGTACTACTTCCGGAATGACATCACCGGCGCGGCGTACAATCACCTGGTCACCGACGCGTATATCCTTACGACGAATTTCATCCATATTATGCAAAGTTGCATTGCTCACCGTGACACCACCAACGAATACAGGCTCCAGCCTGGCTACCGGTGTGATAGCGCCAGTCCGTCCCACCTGAAAATCCACATCGATAATTTTACTTATTTCTTCCTGAGCAGGAAATTTATGCGCAATTGCCCAACGCGGTGCGCGTGCGACAAAACCAAATCTGTTTTGCAGTGTTATTAAATTGACCTTATAGACAATGCCATCGATGTCATAGGCTAAATTATCCCGTCGCTTTAAAATATCTTCATAATAGAACAGACAGTCTCTAATGCCATGAATAATCTTTATTTCATTGCACACTGGCAGGCCAAAACCTTTAAGTTGCTGCAAAATTTCATAGTGAGTGTCAGCCAGCTTTCCACCTTCAACGACGCCAGTGGAATAACAGTATAAACTTAAAGGCCGCTTCGCCGTTACCTTAGGATCAAGCTGGCGCAAACTTCCTGCTGCTGCATTTCTTGGATTGGCAAATTCTTTTTCGCCATTTTGTTTTGCCATCCTGTTTAGTTTATCAAAACCTGCTTTTGGCATAAAAACTTCACCACGTACTTCTAATACCTCCGGATAATTTTTACCTAAAAGCCGTAGCGGTACACTCTGCATAGTTCGTACGTTTTGCGTAACATTCTCACCTGTTGTACCGTCACCCCGTGTTGCCGCATAAATCAGCCTGCCTCTTTCATAACGCAAACTAATGGCCAGACCATCCAGTTTTGGCTCAGCAGTTAATTCAATTTCATCTTCATTATCTAATCGATCTTGCAGGCGCTTATAAAAAGATAACAAATCTTCTTCACTGAATACATTATCGAGTGACAGCATCGGCATTTGATGCTGTATTTGATCAAATGCTGACAATGGCTTTGAACCAACTCGTTGAGTTGGCGAATCGGAAGTAATTAATTCCGGATGTTTTTCTTCCAGTGCAACAAGTTGTTTGTATAAACGATCATATTCCGCATCGGGAACATCCGGGTCATCTAATACGTAATACTGATAGGAATGGTATCGAAGTTGCTCACGTAACTTTTCGATTTGTTTTTTTTCTGAGGCGGGCATTTAATCTCTTGTTATTTTATAACCGCAGAGGCTGCTCTTGTTTTTCAGTACACCTGCTACATTAGTGCATAGTTACACGTCACCAGGAGGACACGAAGATTTTTATAGTCTATTTCGCTGCAGGCGCAATAACAATAATAATATTTTTCTCTGTGTTCTCTGTAACTTTGTGGTGAGTTAATGTTTTTCAGGTTTCACTGGAAAATTAAACTTTTGTGCTACTGACAAAGTCACGCACCTGTGTACGATAGTTTTCAGCATCCTGCTCAGTTAATGTATGACGTTTATGGTTGCATAAGCGTGCGCCCAGCAAACCGGCTAATTGATAGCTGCGCTGCAACATTTCAGTTAAATCATCGAGTGGATCATCACCCTTTATTTTCATAAAAACAGTTAAACCCGATGTTCGTAAATCGTGAATGGTATCAGCATCGAAATATCCCGGTTCCAGCATATTGGCAAGGCCAAAAATATTACGGCCATGTGATTTGTAATGAAATATATTCATCTCACCAAAGGTCAAACCCATCGCCTGTGCTGAACTATTTATTTGCGAACCGAGTAAAAATTTATTTTCATTAGGATCACTTTTAGGAAGAATATATAAAGCAATAAAATCTGATGGTGTGTTGTTTTCAGAAGGCTCGGTAGACTGGTTTTTGTCTATGGATAAATTTTCAGTAGATACATTTACTGGTCCTATATCTTCTTCATACGGATCTAATCCAGCCTGACCTAAGCCGGCACCAGTAATAATCCTGACTTCGCCAACACCTTCATCCACGTTATCCAGATTCTGTGCTGAAAAGTCAGGCAGGCTATCTTCCTGGCCACCTTCAAGTTCATCAACAAGCGAATGATTACGCTGACGTCGGCTGCGTCCCCGTGCATATATCACCAATACAAATACAATACCTGCCGCAAGCAAAATCCAGCGCAATGATTCCATGAATTATGCTCCTACACCAGCCATTGTTGCCGCCTCAGCCACATCAACAGAAACCAGACGAGAAACACCTGACTCACGCATGGTAACACCACTTAAGTGTTCTGAAATTTCCATGGTGGTCTTATTATGCGTAATGAAAATAAACTGTACGCGTGCCGACATTTCTTTAACCAACTGGCAGAAACGTCCTACATTGGCTTCATCTAATGGCGCATCAACCTCATCAAGCATACAGAAAGGAGCGGGATTCAATTCGAAAATGGCGAACACCAATGCGACTGCGGTTAATGCTTTTTCTCCACCTGACATCAAATGAATATTTGAAATTCGTTTACCGGGTGGCCTTGCCATAATAGAGACACCCGTATTCAAAAGATCATCACCCGTCATCTCAAGGAAGGCGGTGCCACCACCAAATAAACGTGGGAACATGTCCTTAATACGTGAATTAACATGATCAAAGGTATCTTTAAATCGGGTACGCGTTTCTTTATCAATTTTTGCGATCGCCTGCTCTAATATTTCCAGTGCAGCGGTTACATCTTTATCCTGACCATCCAGATACTCTTTACGCTGTAACTGTTCTTTATACTCGTCAATGGCAGCAAGATTGATTGGACCAAGACGTGAAATTTTTATCGCCACCTCAGACAGTTTAGTTTCCCACTGTTTACTGCTGGGCGGAAAAATTGCTCCTGCATTTTCCGCACTTCCCACATCCATGTGGGTCGCCTGTTGTCCCTCTGCTTCCAGCTGGTTCAGGGTTTCGAGTACCTTGTCTAACTCAAAACCTGTTTCTGCTAGTTGTTCCAGCGTGGTTTTACTGCGGACACGTGTTTCCTGACTATCCAGGCGGCACTTTTCAAGTTGACTTCGAACATTTTGTGATTCCTGTTCAAATTCACCACGTTGCTGTTCCAGTATTCTCAGGGTCTGCGTAATACTTTCGACTTTACGCCGTGCTTCGGCTAATGCTTCTTCTGCTAGCAGGCGTTGCTCTAATAAAGCTTTGAGCTCGCGTTCTAACTGTTCGCCTGGTTGCGTAGTCTGCGACAGTAACGATTCAAGATCCTGTTTACGTTGTAACTGCGCAGTTTGCGCCTGTTCCATACGTTGAATGTTATGTTGCAGACCGCTTAAACGTGTTTTCAATCCTTCAACCCGAATCGCCAGCTGATGCGCCTGATCACGTTGTTGCTGTAAGTTTGTTTGATGTTGCTGAAGCTGCTGCTGCAACTCCTCTCGCTGTTCCTGCAAGGCTTTTCTATCTACTTCCATCTCTTCAGCATGTTCCAGTGCTGCATTACGACGTTGAGTCGCTGTTGCTATGTCGGCCTCATCACTACTAATTAAATTTTGTGTTTCTTCCAGCTCTGCATCAAGATCTTTACCGCGGCTGGTAATATGCTGATGACGAGATTCACGTGCGGTAATTTGTGCTTTTATTTCATTTAAACGCGAATGAATAGTATTTAACAAAACCTGTATTTCTTCACGCTGCTGCTCATTGCTTTGCAGCGTGTCACGTAACGACCTTAATTCAGCGCTTACCTGTTCTGCAGTAACCTCATGTCCGGTTAATTCCTGCTGTAACTCACGAATACTGGTTTCACGTGCCAAAACACCCGTATTGGTATCCGTTTCACGACTGATCCGTATCCAGTTAGCACCTAACCAGATGCCATCTTTGGTAATGATGCTTTCATCATTCAATAATGTACGCCGTATTTTTAACGCTTCGTCAAGATTGTCAGTACATCGAATACCATGCAGAAACTGGTTTAAGTCGACTGATGATGAAACTTTAGCCAGTAAAAATTCTGCCGAAGTGGGTTTTGTTTCTGCGTTTGACTGTCCGTTTTCAATCAATGATAATTTGCTATTTTCCAGCGAATCAAAGGCAGATGAAAATTGTTCGATACTGTCGACACAAATAGCTTCTAAAGTATCACCAAGTACGGTTTCAACAGCAAGTTCCCAGCCGTCGATCACATCCAGTTGTTCAGCAAAACGTGCATTGTTATTGATGCCACTTTTTTCCAGCCATTGCTGTGCTGCTTTATCTGTTTTACCTAATGCCGCTTCCTGCAACGCTTCCATTGAAGACAGACTGCCCTGCTTTTGATTAATGCTACGGCGAACATCTGCTGATTTTTGCTCAACAGTAACAATTTGTTCACGTGTTGTTCTTATCAAAGCAATGGCTTCGGATAACTGCTGTTCGTGCTCTTCTTTTTCATTGCCTGATTTCGTTAACAGGGTAGTTAAATCAGAGATTTGCTCTTCCAGATTTTCACCACGCAAAGCCTGCTTTTCAACATCGTTTTTTTGTAAGCGTTGCTTCAATTGTTCAACATGACGCTCCAGCTGTTCCATACGAGAACGCTCAAGTTGTGCTTTCTGGCTTTCAGCAGAATATCGCTGATTGATTTCATCCCATGTTTGCTGCCAGTTTTGTTTTGCCTGCTCTGCTCTGTTGTAGTGCTCAGCACTTTCCACTTCCTGAGCTTTTAATGTTTCCAGTTTTGGCTGTTCCACCTGAAGATTTTGCTGCAATTCTTCAATTTCCTGCTTGTCTGACACAATTGCCTGATTTGCATCAGTCAGTGCGATTTGAATTTGCTCAAGATCCGTTTGTTGACGTTGCAGTAAATCCTGTTGATGCTTGATATTTTGTTCTTTAGCAGAGATCTCGGCACCCAGGCGGTAATATTCGGCCTGTGCGTTATTAAGAATTTCATTTGATTCCGTACTTTGCTGGCGCTGAAACTCAATTTTTGACTCGCTAGCGCGCTGCTCGGCAATTACCTGCTGCAGTGATGTCTCGGTACGTTGAATCTCTTTATCTCGAGCATCCAGTTCCGTTTTCAATTCGCGCCAGTGTAATGTTAAATGTTCGGCTTTCAGCTCGCGCTCTTGCTGCTTTAACTCTTTATAACGTTCAGCACTGCGACTTTGGCGCTGCAATCTTGACAGTTGTTTATCAATTTCTTCACGTAAATCTGAAAGCCGCTCAAGATTCTCGCGGGTATGTCGGATACGTGTTTCTGTTTCGCGACGACGTTCCTTATATTTAGAGATGCCAGCGGCTTCCTCAAGAAAATTACGTAATTCTTCAGGTTTGGCTTCGATTAAGCGCGATATCATACCCTGTTCGATAATGGCGTAACTTCGTGGCCCTAAACCGGTTCCCAGAAAAAGGTCAGCAACATCCCGTTTGCGGCAACGTGTGCCGTTCAAACTATATTTAGACGTGCCATCGCGTGTTACCTGGCGTTTAACAGCAATTTCAGCATAATTCGCATATTGCCCGCCTAACTTGCCTTCACTGTTATCAAATATCAATTCGACCGCTGCCATATCGATTGGTTTTCTTGCGCTCGAACCATTAAAAATAACATCATCCATCGACGCGCCACGAAGATGTTTGGCCGAAGACTCCCCCATTACCCAGCGCACCGCATCAATCGTATTGGACTTTCCACAGCCGTTAGGGCCAACGATGCCGGTTAGATTACTGGGAAAATTGATAGTAGTTGGATCTACAAATGACTTAAAACCAGCGAGCTTAATCTTGCTTAAACGCATCTTTTCTATTTATATAGGGGTTGGTGTTGTATGGCTAACACTTACTTTATTTGAGGCGTAGTTTACATGACTGGCCACGCTTTTTAAGAGCGAATTGGGCATCTTTTACAGTTAAATGTCACCACATGTAATCGAAGTTGAGCTAGCTGATGTAAGCTGCTGAATTTATTACAATCAGAACATTAACCAAGCATAATATTAGTTGTCAATAATATACTATTTTAGTGTTTTTCTGTATAATGCCTGCTTACTTTGCAGCCTGGGAATCGCTGATTAAGTTAATTGAATTTAGGCGTAGGCGTGTGATGGTATCTTCTCGACAATTTTAACAGGCCTATAACAATTGGACTTGATCAGAACTTCCCTGACACATTATAGAGATCAACCATGCCGACCAAGCCATCAAAAGAACTGGAAATATTTGACAATCCAGCACCTGAGCGTGACTACACCATTCGTATTAGCCTGCCGGAATTTACCTGTTTATGCCCTAAAACCGGACAACCTGACTTTGCAACACTGGACCTGGAATACGTACCGGAAAAAAGCTGCATAGAGCTGAAATCGCTGAAAATGTACATCTGGTCTTTTCGTGATGAAGGCGCTTTTCATGAAGCCGTCACCAATGAAATACTGTCAGACCTGGTCAACAGCTGCAAGCCACGGTTTATGCGTCTGAGCGCAGAATTTAATGTTCGCGGTGGTGTGTATACCACCGTGGTGGCTGAACATAAAGATACTAGCTGGATTGCACCCGCTGTTGTTTCACTTCCTTAATAGTGACTTCAGCTGTCTTTCTCGGTATAGATATCGGTACCTCAGGCATTCGAGCAAGCGGCATTAATGTTGATGAAGATGAACTCATTAACCACCACATCGCCTTTGAAAACCAGCTTCCTGTTGAAGGTAAAAATGAACAGAACCCAAATGACTGGTTACAGCTGCTTGATAAACTACTCATTGAAATAAGCGGGTCCCTAAAGAAACTGGACAGTAATTACCGTATTAGCGCCATTTCAATTGACGGTACATCAGGTACGCTGATTGCCTGTAAAAAGGACGGTACTGCCCTGTCGCCGGCGTTAATGTATAACGACCAGCAAAGTCAGCAACAGGCAAAAGTAATTAGTCGCTTTGCACCATCAGAAAGTGCGGTGCACGGTGCGACCTCTTCTCTGGCAAAAGCACTATTTCTATTAGAAAAATTCCCGGAAACAGAAATATTATGCCATCAGGCTGACTGGTTATCCGCATCACTTACAGGAAAATACGGTATCAGTGATGAGAACAACTGTTTAAAGCTGGGTTACGACAGCATCACACAACAATGGCCCGGATGGTTGCAAAATAACAGTGAAGGCAGATCAATTTGCAGAAAATTACTGCCAAAAGTTGTTTCACCCGGTTCAATCATCGCGAAGGTGAAACCGGTATTTATTGAAAAGTATCAACTAACTGAAGACTGTGCTGTCGTTGCAGGAACCACAGATAGTAACGCTGCAGTGCTGGCAACCGGTGCAAATCAGATCGGTGACGCCGTCACCTCACTTGGCAGCACACTGGTGATTAAACTTTTTTCAGATAAACCAATATTCGAACCCAATTACGGGATTTATAGTCATCGTTTGAATAACCACTGGCTGGTCGGCGGCGCCTCAAATTCAGGCGGCAGTGTTTTATTACAGTATTTCACTCAAGCACAGCTTGATGAGATGACACCGCAGCTCAAACCTGAACAACCTGTCGGGCTGGATTATTATCCGCTACCTGGTACTGGTGAGCGTTTCCCGGTCAATGACAGCAATAAACAAAGTAAAATAAAGCCTCGTCCTGCATCTGATGTGAATTTTTTTCAGGCATTACTTGAGGGCATAGCTGATATCGAAGCTGAAGGATACAAAAAACTTAAAATGCTCGGTGCAACATCACCGCGAAGGATATTTACCGCTGGCGGCGGCAATAAAAACTCGGCATGGAAAAAAATTCGTGAACGGTCGACGGGAATAAATGTCCTATCCGCCGTTCACAGTGAAGCCTGTTATGGTAGCGCTCTACTGGCTAAGAATGGATATACTGATAGTTATAAGTTTTAAGTTAAAAGTAACCCCGAAAAACTTAAAACTTAAAACTTAAAACTTAAAACTTAAAACTTAAAACTTAAAACTTAAAACTTAAAACTATTTTCAATTATGATTTCATTTATAAAAGGTTTTCTCGATTGTTTCAGCGGCTTCGGTTTATTATTTAAACCAGGCATCAAACGTTATGTGCTTATTCCCTTTATCATAAACCTCGGCCTGTTTTCACTGGCAACAAAATTATTGAGTGACCAACTGGACGTCTGGCTGGAAAAGTTATTACCCGGCTGGTTAAGCTGGCTGGAATGGCTGATATGGCCATTGTTTGCAATCGCCATGTTTCTTATCGTGTTCTACACCTTCACGGTAATCGCCAACCTGATCGCTGCACCCTTCAACAGTTTACTTTCTGCAAGAATCGAAGCCATGCTTACCGGTAAAAAACCTGAGGATATCAATTCTGATGGTTTTATAAAACTCATGGTGCGAACAACAAAGTCAGAAATACAGAAAATTCTATATGCTATAAAATGGTTTATACCACTGATCATCATCACCTTAATTCCAGGCATTAATATTGCGGCACCTTTCCTCTGGATCCTTTTTGCAGCCTGGTTTTTTGCACTGGAATACAACGATTACCCACTGGCTAACCGTGGGCAGTTTTTTGAAGAGGTAAAGACGTATAATCGAAAAAACCGGATGCAGGCACTCGGTCTCGGCTCCGCTGTTTTTATTATGACCAGCATTCCTGTTATTAATTTTTTCGCCATGCCTGTTGCCGTCGCTGGCGCAACAAAATTGACAAGTAAAATTAATGACAACACTAACACGGTATAACAATGGAAAATCGGGTCACAGAACTGGAAATACGTTTAACCCACCTCGAGGACACCATTGAGGTGTTAAATAAAACCATTATCAAACAGCATGATGAGATTGACACCTTGCAAATACAGGTTTCCAGCCTTGAGAAAAAAATAAAAGCATCACAATCCTCACCAGTAGCGCATGAAAGTGAAGAAACGCCGCCGCCGCATTATTAGCAATAGCATTGACCGATATCTTGCTCAACTTGAAAGTGCGTACTGGTAGGAAGCGTCCATTGCAAAAAACTGGGACCGAGCGACTTGTAGTAAGATGAGCAAGCTCAAAAAAATTAGAATGCCTCATACTACTGAAACGGAATAATAGGATAACCATTATTCAACAACTTCAGCGCAGGTATGCGGATGTCGAGCCTATATGGCAAGGTTTGTTCCTACAATCCTGTTTCATTTCCTGCATCCATGGAGGTCAGATGTATTTACAGCGTTTCTTAAACTGTAGTGGCTCAAACCTGATCTAACAGATTTTAAAACAGTTCCGTACTACATCTTACAAATTTTCAGAAGATGAAGGTCTCAAAAACAATCATTAACCCGGATATTTCATAGGAACGCTACAACTTTAACTTAACATTATGATTGTATTAAGAAATATTGGTATATTAGCAAAGTACACTATGTACCGAAGGCCGCTATGCATTTTTTGGAAAAATCTCAGCAGCCATTTCGACTGATTTGCCTGTAACCATAGCTTATTTACAGGAAGTACGGTAGTAGGGCAATGCATGGAGCAGCGAAGCGGTGTGCCGAATGGCTATGTTTTAATTACGTGCCTCCTGCCCGTTACCCTACGGGCTCGCTTCGCTCATGTATAATCGTTCCTACGATTTTATCGACAAA
>RCNF010000814.1_pt1 | contig 30514 bp, 25 predicted proteins | sample 2041311 | NCBI WGS metagenome assembly RCNF01 (sample SAMN09708228, study PRJNA481090) | Marine sediment metagenome, whole genome shotgun sequencing project. | biome: marine sediment; feature: ocean; material: sediment; isolation source: Sewage treatment plant 2 marine sediment (STP2) ...
ATCGCCATCACGAAAATCACCAGGGTGTATCCGCGCTCTCTCCCGTTCCCGTTCCCGATGAAATCAGCGCCACACTTTGCCCGGTTCTCGGAAGCAGTGTTGCCCGTGAGTGCCCCCTCAAACGATGTTTGGGCCCGAAAGGGAGTGCCCACCGGCAGGTCCACCTTCCCAAAATCGTCTGAGACGGCACGTCCGATCAGGCGCGCCCACCACGATCCTTCAATTGTCATGGCGCCCTCCAGTTCGGCAAAAGGCCCGTAACTAATAATTCATAATTCATAATTCATAATTCGTGAGATGGCGGCAAAACCGCCATCTCACCAGTCCGATATCAACGAGCCGTCCAACGCGACCCGACTGTCGTCGGCGTACTTGACGTCAATGATGCCGAACCCACCTTCCGGCATGAGGTCGTCATCAATGGGTTCGAGCTCTTCGAGATCGGTGGGCTCAGCAGAAAGTTCCATCCACACACCCTCGGTCTCGTGCGTCCACGGATCGGCCGGGAAATGCCGCAGGTAGCCGGAGTCGATCAGGGCTTGAAGCGACTCCGGGTAGACCCCTTTGTCGGCCAGGTGCTGGTCTATGCACGACCTCATCTGATAGAGATCAGCCCTGATCACCGCCTCGCGGGCCTTGATCGGAGCGTTCTGCATGGCGGGCACCGCAATCGAGGCGAGAATCCCGATGATCGCGACCACGATCATGAGCTCGATCAGGGTGAATCCACTGTCGGATCGGTGTTCAGCCTTCATGGTTCACCAGTCCTTATACTCTGTGCCATCGAGTCCGACTCCTTCGGAGAGCGAGAAGACGTCATAGACGTTCTGCCCGCCGAAGCTCGTACTGTCCGGCTCGTCCTGATACGACCGCAATCCCCACTCGGCCTCTCCCGTCATCGGGTCGATGGGAAGCCGACGCAGAAATCGTTGCTTCCGTTCCTGGCCCACCAGGTCAATGCCTTCGACCAGGACCTCCAGGCTCTCGGGATATCCCTCGCCGCCCAGTTTCACCGGGATCATCCCATTGTCGGAGAGCTTCTTGTGTTCGTCGACGGCGGTCCGCAATTGCCGCAATGCAAGCCGAAGGTCGGTTTCCTTACGCCGTTTGACGGTGAATTTCGCAACCGGCAAAACGATACTCGAGAGCAGCGCGATGAGCGCAGCGACCATCACCAACTCGGCCAGGGTGTAGCCCCTCTGGCTTCGGTGGAGTCTCATCATCATCGGTCAGTTCTCCCCCAGCGTCTGCGGCTCCTCGGTGACGAAAAGGGCGCCGTTGCCGACGGCCACCGGCAGAACAACGCCGTCATACCTGGTCGCTCCACCGGCGGTGACCACCAGAGGAACGGGTCCCGGAGACAGTGCCCGAACGCGCAGTACGGCGAGACCGTGCGAGCCGACGGCTTCGGCCGCACCGACTTCGAGGTCGAGTTCGATCCAACCCTCCTCCGGCTCGAGATCCTGGAACCTCGCGGTCACGCCCTCCACCGTCGCGATGGAATCGATGGCGACCCGCGCCGGATCGAAGGACACGGTCAAGGGGAGACGATAGGGCTCGGCTGGCGCCCCGCGAGCCACCAGCTGCAACGAGGTTTCCGCGCCAACAGCGAGGGACAGGACCGAGGGTTCGAGGACGACAAGAATCGGTGTCGTTTGACCTGGATCGACAGGCTCCCCTCCGTCTTCGGTGTTCAGGCTCTTGTTGAGTCCGGGCACGAGCTCGACCCCACCTCCATCGGCATCCGGCTCGTTTGTCCGTGACGGAGATGTCCGGCGCGGCGCCACCGGCCGAGGCACGTTGTAAGGCAGCTTGTCCGGGTCCGTGACTTCTCGATCTGCTCCGGAATCCTGGCCCATGTCTTGCTGACGACCTTGCTTTCGAGGGTCAAACGGCCCAGCCGGCGCCCGGCCCGATTCGATCCGGGGCGATCTCGAACCGTAGTACGAGATCTGGCTCTCGGTGCCCACCCACATGGGTGCGAGATCCGCCTCGGTGATGTCCGGGAACCGGATGATCGAGGGCGTGAGAGTCAGCACCAGATCGGTTCGCCGGTCGGTCTTCTCCTTGTTCGTGAAGAGTCGGCCGATCAGCGGGATGTCCGACAGCAGGGGCGTCTTGGTGATGACCTCACCCTGATCACGGCGGATCAGACCGGCGAGCAGGCTCGATTCCCCGCTCTTGAGCCGGATCACCGATGTGATGGTCCGGGTGCCGATGGTGACCGCGGTCTGGCCGGGTCCGACCGAGACCTCCTCGCCGAGGTTCGAGACCTCGACGGTGAGCTTGAGGGTCACCTCCCGGTTGTGGTGAACCCGTGGCTCGACATCGATCTTGATGCCGACGTCCTGGTATTGGAAGGAGGTAATCGGGGTGACGGATCCGCCAATATTGTTGGAGGTGTTGAAGCTCGTGACCGGGATCGGCACCCGGTCGCCGATGAGCAGACTGGCCTTCTCACCTTCGGTGATCCGCAACTGTGGTTGAGCGAGAACCTCGGCGTTGCCCGAAGCAATGGCGAGATTGATGACCACGCTCGGAATGTTGATGAACCAGTTGCCGCGCGAGATGTTCTTGAGCTGATCGAGGAAGAGCCCGCCGTCCTGACCCTCGGTGCCGCTCACCGCAGCGGTGTCGAGCCCGAGGTTGAAGGTGTAACTCGACAACGCCACACCGAGATTCGAGTCATTCCGACTCGACATCAGCAGGAGTTCGACATCGACCAGCACTTCAGCTTTGGCCTTGTCGTTGACGGCGATGAGTTTCTCGGCGATCGCCACCTTGTCGGCGGTGTCGCGCAGGGTGATGGCGTTGAGCTGTTCATTGGTCGACAGCCGGCGCGCCTCGATGAGTGATCGCAGGAGCTTGTCGACATCTTTGACATCGGCGTTGGAGAGGAAAAAGGTCTTGATGACCAGATCCTCGTATTCACGTCGGTTCTGGGGGGTGTCGTCGACGACGATGATGGTGTGCTCGTCGAGGACCTTGTAAAAATGGCCCGACGCCTGCATCACCATTTCCAACGACTGCTCGGCGGTCAGATCGTTGAGCTCGATGGACAGCCGATCCTCTTTGAGCTTGGGATCAAAGAGAATGTTGAAGCCATAGGCCTTGGCCATGGCCCGGTAGATCTCCTGCACCGGTTTCGGCTTGGGGAAGTTGAGGGTGATCCGATCCTTGGATTTTGGATCGAGGACCGGCGGTTTGACCTTGGCCTCCCGCGCCGCTCTCTTGATTTCCTCGAGCTCGCGCGCGCCGTCCGGCCGCCCGAGGATCTCGATCTCCTCCTGAACTCGTCCGACGAGCTGCTCGGCGAACTGATTGGTTGGATCGAGCTGGACCGCCATCTGAAGCTCATCGCGAGCCGCCTTGAGGCGGCCCAGTTGACGCAACATGGTGCCGCGCTGGAAGTGCCGCGCGGACGCCTTCTGACGCGAAAACGTCAGCTTGAGTTTGTACTCGGTATTGTCAGGTTCGTCGGCCAGGGCCTGGAGATAGAAATAGACCGCCGCATCCCAGTTCTCCGATTCGAAGGCCTCTTCGCCGTCATTGGCGGTCTGTTGTGCCGAGGAACACCCTCCGGCAAAAGTCACGAGGACACCCAGAACGAGCACCGCCGAGAAAAGCCGGGTTCTTTGGTTAGTCATCTGCCAACGGTACACGTGTGTCCTCCTGGCTGTCATAGCCGACAAAACCGATCAGCACCGATTCATGGCCGATCTCGCGGATGATGAATGCGTCTTCCAGAATCTCGCCTTCGATGCCCACGTCAATGACCGTGGTGTCGGGCTCCACCCCCGGCCGGCGAAAGGCCGCAACCTTGAGGTGAAGGGGACCGAAGTAACCGAGGTATTTTCGAACAAACGGAGGCGGAGGGCCTTTTTCCATGCCGTCCGATCCGATGTGCACCTCGGGCGTCGGCGTCGGCCGCGGGGGCCTCGTGGGGACGGGAGGCCGGGTCGGCAGCGGCGTCAGATTCGCGGTCGGGGTCGGTGGCGCCCCGAAGGTGAAGGGATTGCGGGACGTGATGGCATCGATATCGCCCTCCTCCCAGGTCGACACTTCGGCCAACCGGGGAAGATCACGGGCTTCGTACTCGGCGCCGGTCCGGCTGCCGCCGACGTCCGCGAGTCCACCCTTGCCGATCATCCGACTGACGGCGAATCCACCGACGACCACGAGAATCACCAAAAGCACCACGAGCCGCAGTTGCTCCGGGGTGAGTTTGCGCTCAGCCATCAGAAGGCTCCGATTCGGTCTCCACGATACCGCCGGTCAGACGACGGAGCCGGTCGGGATCCACCTGACCGAGATAGGTCGACAGACGGACTCCGATCTTCAACGACCGGCTCGCCTGTTCGTCATCCTTGGCGAGGGTGAGGCCGTCGACGATGAGAAATTCAGGGCTCGCCTGGAGCAGGGCCAGCATCTTGCGAATCTGGGCGTACTCGCCGACCACCTGGAATCCGATCCCGAATCGGACATACCCGAGTTTCTTCTCCTCTTTTGCGGAATACGAGTAGGAGCCCGGGAGGAGACCGGACTCTCGGGTTGCATTCCCGGTGGCCCGGAGGATCCGGGTCAGACGCAGATCGAGATCCGAAAAGACCCGGTCGTTGATGTCCTGAAACCCAGTTTGGAGTTCTTCAACCTCACGCCGGTCGGCCACCACCAACTCGTGCAACATCTCGAGCCTCTCGACTTCAGCACCGAACTCCACGATATCCGAGGCGAGTGTCGCCTTGCGTCCCACCGAATCCGAGGTCTGATAGAAGAACCAGCCCGCCAGAACCAGGGCGACGATCAGCGCGGGTAACCACATCGGCAGCATCTGCCGCCAGGGCCGCCAGTCGATGTTCATGGTGACACCTGCCCCGGGTGGTGAACGACGGTCATCTGGAAGACATAACCGAATCCGCTTTCTTCAGGGGTCATTTCCGATGACGGCGTCGGGTCGGAGAAACTTGGATCCTCAATGAGGGTGTCGAAGAAATCGAGCAGCGCCTCGCGGGTTCGACCGATGGCGTTGAGCGAGAGGTTCACCTCATCGCCATCGACCTTGGGCGTGATCTTGGTCAGCCGAACATCGTAGGGAAGCACCCGCTCGATGTCGTCCAGCAGCCCGACCCACGAAAACTCGTGCTCCTGGATCACCGCGTTGACGGCGTTGACCCTCGCAGCCAGCGATCTCCACGGCACCCGGTTGAGCTCCTCGGCCTGTTGTCCGACCTCGAGGGTGAGGCGTTCATTGTCCGCCTTGAGCTGATCAAGAAGGAGAATCTGCTCTTCGAGCTCTTGATTGCTCTTGAGCCACACCTGGGTGTTGAGCACCGCGAAGATCAGCGACAGAAATGCCGCAACCGCGATCACCAGCCAGACGGGCCGGGTGTTGAGATGGGGACGGGAGGCGAGATTCGGGACGATCATCGAACCCCTCCCGACATGAGGTTGGCCACCGGATCGAGACGATAGGACCCCACCCGATCACGGATCGCGGTCCCGTCGAAAGCAATTGACGGAGAAGCTGCACTCACCAGCGACAGGGTATCTTCTGCCTCGATCCATCCCTTGAGACGGTCGGCCAGCATCTCGTCTTCCACCGAGACGCCGACGTCGAGGTCGCCCTCGATTTCAAGACTCGCCCGAACATAGCCCAGTGTCAGGCTCAGCTCGCGCTCCACAACCGACCAGTCATTGATCGGTAACGGCTTTGTTCGAACCACCTTCGGCTGGTCGTTGAGCAGAAGCATGATCGACAGAAAACCGCTCTCCTGCTGCACCGCCAACACTCTCGAGGCCGCGCCTTTTCCATCGGCCACCGCAAAGACCCGCGGAGAAATCAGCCCCGGAGAAACGCCGACGGACTCGAATACCGACTCCAGGCCCGCCATGGCTCGCTCGACTCCGACGAGGACCAGCAGGCGTCGGGCGCCCTCGGATGGCGGCTGGGTCACCGTGGCGAGGCGAAGGCTCGCCGGCGCCACCGGAAGCAGTTTCTTGAGCCGCCACTGGACCATCTCGTTGATATCGGCCTGTCGCCGCGGCAGCTGTTCGAATTCAAGAATGTGGGTCCGGAGCCAGCCGGTGGGCACGACGACGGCAACCCGATTTGTTCCTTCGACCTCATCCTGCAGCCGGGCCAGGACCGGCCGGAGTTTCTCCTCGTCGACCGCCTGGAGCCCCACCGGACCGACCTCGAAAGTCCCATCGGGAACATCGACCGCCGCACAGCGCAGCTCGCCCTTGTTCTGGCGCCGCACCACCACCGCCATGGCGGTGTCGAGCGACCACCCGGTCGCCGGCGGCGGCGAAGTCAAGAGATCTGCAATCCTCATTCGACGAATGTCACTTTGTTCACATCGCGCAACGAGGTCTCGCCGGCAAAGACCTTCTGCAGGGCGGACTCGCGGAGAAAACGCATTCCCTCGGCCTTGGCCGCCCGTTTGATCTCGGCCGCCGAACGACGATCCAGAATGAGCTCACGGATGTTGTCGGACAGGTTGAGCAGCTCGGCGATGGCGAGTCGGCCGCGATAGCCGGTGCCGTTGCACTCGATGCATCCTGCTCCCTCGAAAAAGGTGAAATCACGATAACGGTCCGGTTCGAGACCCGAGTCCTCGAGCAGGATATCTGAAACCACGGCGGGTCGTTTGCAGTGGAGGCAGATCCGACGAACCAATCGCTGGGCGAGAACGCAGTTCAGCGCGGCGACGAAATTATAGAGATCGACGTTCATATTGAGGAAACGACCGATGACATCGACCACATTGTTGGCGTGGACGGTGGTGAATACCAGGTGACCCGTGAGCGCCGACTGCACCGCGATCTGCGCGGTCTCTTCATCGCGGATCTCACCGACCATCACCTTGTCCGGGTCGTGGCGGAGGATCGACCGCAGACCCCGGGCAAAGGTCAGCCCCTTCTTTTCATTGACCGGAATCTGAGTGATGCCCTTGAGCTGGTACTCCACGGGATCCTCGATGGTGATGATCTTGTCCTCGGACGAGACGATCTCCGACAGGCAGGCGTAGAGCGTGGTGGTCTTTCCCGAACCCGTCGGTCCGGTCACGAGCACCATCCCATACGGCTCGTGAATGAACTTCCGAACCTGTCTCTTGGTGTCGTCCTCCAAACCGAGGACATCGAGGTTGAGGGTGCTGAACTCGGTGCTGGACGACTCCTTGTCGAGGATCCGGATCACCGCATCCTCACCGTGGACGGTGGGCATGATCGAGACGCGGAAGTCGATGGTGCGGCCCGAGAACCGAACCTTGAAACGGCCGTCCTGGGGGACCCGTTTCTCGGCGATGTCGAGTTCCGACATGACCTTGATCCGGCTGACGATGGTCGAGTGGTGGCGCTTGTCGATGGATTTCATCGCCTGGTAGAGCACACCGTCGATGCGGTACTTGACCACGACCTCGCGGTCCTGCGTCTCGATGTGGATATCCGACGCCCGCCGTTGGATGGCGTTGAAGAGGATTGTGTCCACCAGTCGGATGATCGGCGACTGATCGGCGGTGATCCGGTCGATGGACAGCACCTCTTCACCATCATCGGCATCCTGGACGATCTGCATGCTGAAGCCCTCGGTGGCCTCGTCGAGGACTCGCTGGGTGGACTCGGATTTCTCGAGGATGTCCGCAATGCGTTTGCGGGGGCTGACGGTGACATCGATGGGCCGGGCGAGGGCGAGCTCGAGTTCGTTGAGACTCACGACATTCGACGGATCCGCCATCACGACCTTGAGCACCTCTCCCTCGCTGGCCATGGGGAGAAACTCGTAGCGGATCATGATTTCCACCGGGATGGTCCGGAAGAGATCACCATCGACGTGGAACTCGTCGAGGGGATCGAAAGGGAGACCGAGCCGTGCAGCCAGAGTCTCCGCCTCGCTGATGTCCCCCTGCTCGTCGGGATCCATCGCCTCGTCAAGCATCACGAGGGTTTGGTCGAGTTGTGGATCTGTCGCCATATCGCCGTTCATCCAATCTTTGAGACGGTCGTGAGCAACGGATAGTAGACCGACAACAGCAGTCCCGCAACGATGATACCCATCACCACCAGGATCATGGGCTCGAAGAGGGTCACGAGGCGCGCCAGGCTGGCTTCGATCTCCTCATCAAAGAAGCCTGAAGTGTGTTCGAGCATTTCCGGCAGTGCACCGGTGGATTCCCCGACCTTCATCATGGCCAACGCGAGTTCGGGCATCTTCCCGGTGTCGTCCAGGGCATCCGATAAGGGTCGGCCCTCCTGAACCTCCTGAACACAGCCCCGAAAGAGCTCTGAAATATAGCTGTTGCTGATGGATGTCGTCGAGACCTGCAGCGCCGGCACCATGGGTGTGCCTCCGCCGAGAAGGACGCTCAGCGACCGGGTGAACTGAGACACCGCGAAGAGATGGCCCAGCCGCCCGACCACCGGTATCGAGAGTCGCCAGCGATCGGTGATACGCCGGCCCGAAGGCGAGTTCCGCCACATCTTGACCGCGAAGTAGAAACCGATCGTGCCGGCGATGAAGAGGAAAAAGTGCTCCTGCAGGGACGTCGAAAGACCCATGACGATCCTCGTCGGCATCGGGAGGTCGGCATCGAACTGGAGGTAGAAGCTGCTGAACGCCGGGATCACACGAGTCATGAGGATGATCACGAGGATGACGGACATGGCGATGAGCACCAACGGATAGGTCAGCGCTCCGATGATCTTTCTGCGAACCGATTCGGTCAGTCGCTGGTACTCGACAAAGCGGCCGAGGACCGCTTCAAGCTCACCGGATCGTTCGCCGGCGCGAAGAGTGTTGGCATAGAGCCGGGGAAAGACGTCACCCAGCGAACTGAAAGCATCTGAGAGCGAAACACCTGTATTCACCTGTTGGAGGACGTTGTCCAGGAGGGCCTTGAAGTGCTCGTTGGACTGCTGGTCGCGAAGGAGCTCCAGTCCGTGGGCGAGCGGTAGACCTGCGCGCAGCAACGTCGCGAGCTGGGTGTTGAAAAGAAGGAACTCCTGACCCGATATCTTGGTGCTCTTGCCGAGGAACGGGATCCGCAGCCGGGACCGAGCGGGGGTGACGGAAAAAACGTGGAATCCCTCACCTTCGAGCTCTCGATGAAGAGCATCTGAGGACGCCGCGACCCGGCGGCGTTCCACCACCGCTCCATCGGGGGAGCCCAGCCGACAAACGTACTCGGGCACTCAGGTCACCGCGATCATGACTAGCGATCCTCAACCGAGTGCATGGTGAGAATCAGCACCAACCCGCTCGCCGAATCCTCCGAGCTGCCGGCGCCGATGATCATCTTCTGCCGCGGTGACAAAAAGACCGTCGTTCTGAGCAGCTCGTCGAGCTGCTCGCCTCCTCCGGTCTTGGTGGTGAGGCGATCGAGGCGGAGCCATTTCACCTGGGTTCGATTACCGATATCGGCCACACCCCACGGGGTCGACTCGGGAACAATCGATGACTCGGCGAGAAACGAGAGCCGATAGCTCTGGCTCAGCGAGGCCGTGGTCGGCTGGCCGAACTCGCCCTGGAAGACCGTCCGGCCGGCGCGCCGGTAGGACTTGAAAGGAAACATCCGGTGGAGCCGGCGGTCGAGCTCGGGGGGGAGATCCGAGGCCTGTTCGGAGTCGAGGCCTTCGAGGAGTTCCACCTCGATCCGATATTCACCCGGAACCCGGTCGAGCTCATCGAGGAGCGTGGTGATCTTGCCGACGATCTGAGGCGAATCCTGGATCGTGATCCGGCCCCGCGACGGCTGAACCGTGACGCTGCCATCGTCGGAAAGCAGCGGTTCAATGGCGGTGAAAGCCTCGATCACCGATGCGTTCTTGAGATTGAAAACCCGAACGGTGGTCGCGGATTGACCGGCCGCCGAGATCGCAAGGACCACGATCGAAAGCACCAGCAAGAGAATGGTTTTCCTGGGCATTTTCCTAGAGCTCCATGGCCGGGTTCACGATGAAGACGGCTCCGGTTGTGACATCGTCGCCGATCGCATACTGGTACACCCGAACCTCTTCCTGAATCATATCCACCTCGACGCGGGGCGGTGGTTCGGCGGGGGCCGGTATCGCCTCGACGGCGGCGGGGACCAAAACCTCGACCTCATGGGCATTGGCCTGAATCTGCGGAGGGCCATCAACCTGGTTGCCACTCATCCACCACGCGGTCGAAGCGATGATCGCGAGCATCACGGCGGCCGCCGCCGCGAGCCACGGTCTGCGGGACGGCCGGAGCTGCTTTTGCAACCTCTCCTGGCGCACCCCCGCGATCACCGATGCCACACAGGCCTCGATCCTCTCCGAGGACGGTCCGCTCCGGCGGGAAAGACTGAAGATCAGAGTCGGCTCTGCGGCGATCGCCAGCTCTCGGCACTCACTGCACGATGTGAGATGGGCACGGAAGCCGGCTCGCCTGACCTCGTCGAGACTGTCGTCGACGTACGCGGGCAACAACTCACGATAGACTTCACAACTCATTTTTGACCTCTCTGGTCTTCGGGCACGAACTCCGGGAACCGGTCTCGGATCTCCCGGCGCAGCGTCTTTCGTGCCTGGAACACATGATTGCGAACCGTCGCCGCCGAGCAACCCAGGATCTTCGCCACCTCGGCGGTTTCGAGATCCTCGACCTCGCGCAGGACGAATGCGGATCTCTGTTGTGGAGTCAGAAACCGGACCAGATCGCCGAGGATGCCATCCACTTCAGTCTGATCGAGCCGGGTGGAGACCTCTTCGACCCCGCCAACCAGCCGAAGCTGGTGCTCGGTGCCGGCGCGATGAGCCTTCTGTCGAGAAGCCCGCGATCGGATGAGATCGATGGCGACGTTGGTCCCGATACGATAGAGCCACGTCGAGAAGCTCCACTTGGGATCATACTTGTCAAGACGTTGCCATGCCTTGACGAAGGCCATCTGAACCACGTCCCAGGCCTCTTCCTCGTCGAGCACGATCCTCGCCACCGAACGGTGCAGGCCTCCCGAATGGCGGCGGACGAGATCGGCAAACGCATCTTCGTCGCCGTCACGAGCAGCACGGACGATCTTGCGATCATCCATGGTCACCTCGGAACGAAGCGTGGCTCGACCGAGCAGGAAGCAATGGCTCTCCCTCGAAATCATATTCATCATCCCCGTACTGTCTACGGAGCGACCGCCGACACCGTTGGGGAGGATCAGTAGTTCCTCGATCCACATTATCCCTCAGAACCGGGAAAGGTGAGGAAGTTAGAAGGTTAGGAGTTAGGGGAAGACCACCACGTCGTCTCACGTCTCACCTCCTCACGTCTTACTTTTCACTCCTCACTCCTTACCCGCCTTCGGCGGGTACCCCGTAATATCGCGGATCCGCTCATAGAGCGGCCGCAGGCGCCGGTACATCTTCAGATAGACCTCCCGATAGAGCCGGTCGTAGATGCGACTGGTCGTCGGATCGGGGTCGAACGTGTCCCTTACCCGGGTCATTTCATCAACCGCGGTGGCGAAATCGGGTTGGATCCCGAGACCGACCGCTGCGGCCATGGCCGCCCCGAGTCCCGAGGCGTCGGCGACATGCGGCCGGGAGGCCGGGAGCGAAAAGATGTCGGCGGTGATCTGCATGGCGGCATCCGACTGCGAACCGCCACCTGCAACCCTCACCTCCGTCATGGCCCGCCCGCTCCGGCGCTGGCTTCGCTCGGCTCCCTCACGCAATGCGTAGGCCAACCCCTCGAGGATGGCGCGATAGAGGTGGGCCCGGGTGTGAACATCGCCAAAACCGATCACCGCCCCTTTGGCTTCGGGCCCGGGAAGACGCACCCCCGGCGACCAGTACGGTTGGAGCACCAGACCCATCGATCCCGCCGGCACCGCATTGACGAGCTCATCGAAGAGCTCTTCCGGTTCGATCCCTCTGGAGGCGGCGATGGCCCGTTCTCGGTGGCCGAACTCGGTCTTGAACCAGGACACCATCCAGTAGCCGCGGAAAATCTGGACCTCCATGGCGAATCTGCCCGGGGCAGCCGCCGGATACGCCGGCAGATATCGCGTCGGTTCAATATAATTATGGTGGATCGTGTTGATGGTGGCGGTGGTGCCGTAGCTGAGACACCCGATCTCCGGTTCGAGGCATCCCGAGCCGAGGGCCTCACAGGCCTTGTCCGCGCCGGACGCGACCAGAGCCAGTCCCTGCGGAATCCCCGTTGCATCGGCAGCTTCGGCTGTGATCTCGCCGAGAATCTCACCTGGCCGGACCAACTCCGGGAGTCTACTGGGGTCGATCCCCACCGCTCGCCACTTCCAGTCACGGGTTCCGGCCCATCGATGACGTTTGTAGTCGAACGGCACATATCCGACCTGGCTCGCCACCGAGTCGGCGAAACGCCCCGTCAGACGGTGGGTGAGAAAGCCCGAAAGAAAAAGAAACTTGTGGGTCCGACCCCAGATCTCCGGCTGGTGGCGAGCCAGCCAGATCGACTCGGCATTGGCCTGGAAGTTGGCGATTGTCTCGCTCAGCCCGAGAGCGCGGAAGCTGAGACCCCAGACCCCACCCACAGGCGGCACGCCTTCGGTCCGCCGCTGGTCGAGCCAGACAATGGCCGGGCGCAACGGTTCACCGTCCTCGCCAACACAGACCATGGTTGCCCGCATGGTTGTCAGGGCCACCCCGGCAAGGGCCTCTCGATCGACCCCCTGCGCCCACAGGCCCCGGCAGGCCTCAGCCAGCGACCGCCAATAGTACTCCGGATCCTGTTCCGCCCAGCCGGGGTGAACCGAGTAATAGGGGTCGAGATCGACCTTTTGGCGCGCGATGAGGTTTCCCCGCGGATCGAAGACCAGCGCGCGGACGCTCTGGGTGCCATTGTCGATGGCGAGGATGTGATCTCGGGTTGTCACTTTGGTAGTTGTACAACATCCAGGCCCCGCTCGCTTTCAAAGAACGCGGAATGGGTGCCTGGCATCCGACATTGTTCGCCGCGATCAATGTCGCGTGCCTGCGCACCCCTCCCATCGCGTCACCGGATCGGAGAGGTCTTACAATCATTCCATGGTCTCCCTCTGGCGCCGCTGGCTTCCCGTCGTGCTATGGGTGACGGTGATCTACACCACCATCCCCTTTGTCCGGGTGCTGCGGGAGTGGTATGTCGCTCGATGGGACCCGGTGTGGATCGGCCTCGGGGTTGCGGTTGTCCTGATGGCCGCGGGCGTGGTCGCGGTGACATTGATGAGACGAATGACCGGAGCCGTTCGACGGGGAAACACCGTGTGGATCGTCGGCACCACCGCGGTTTTCGTGCTGTGGACCCTCAGCCTGAGGCGAAGCCCCGAAGAAGCGGTCCATTTCCTCGAGTACGGGGTATTGGCGGTCCTGCTTCATCGTGCGCTTCGCCCCACCATGGGCAGCGATCTCGTGTTCATCGCCGCGATGCTCATGGGAGCTCTGATCGGAACCGTGGACGAAATCATCCAGTGGGTCTCACCCGGCCGCTTCTGGGACTGGCGCGATCTGCTCCTCAACGGCGGCGCCGGTGCCCTCGCCCAGGTCATTCTGTGGCGGGTCGTTTCGCCATCCGAGCACGGTTGGAACCTTCGTTCGCTGCAAATCGTGCTCCGCCTCACGGCGGCGCAGCTCGTCCTGCTGACCGTGTGCCTGGCAAACACCCCCGCACGGGTGGCCCGCTATGCGCCGTATCTTCCCGCGAGCTCTCATCTCACGGGTTCGCTCAACCCCATCGCCGAGTACGGCCACCGCCACACGGTTCCCAAGCTAGGCGTATTCAACTCCCGTCTCACCCTCGATGAACTCCGGACCGAGGACCGCGCCCGCGCAACCGAGGTCGGTCCGATCCTCGACGCCAGCCGGCAATCCTACGGTCGATTTCTCGACACCTGGCCCGTCAGCGAGGATCCCTTCACCTACGAGGCCCGGGTCCATCTCTTCGCCAGGGACCGCAATCTCGCCAAGGCCAGAGAACAGGGATTTGCCGGCGCCCTGGCCTCGGAGCAGATCACCACCGCCTGGTACGAGAACCGTCTCGTGGAGACGTTCTTCTCAAACACCCTCCACGAGAGTTCCTACCAGTGGAATCCACAGCTCCGAGAACGGATCGCCCGATCACACGCCCCAAACACCGATTTCCACAGCGCCGCAGGTTCTCACCTCATCACTTTCGCATCGGAACGAGCCCTCAGGATCGTCCTTTTGTTACTGGTGGCGGTTATGATCATCCTAGACCTACGGGTCGGCAGGATTCAGCCTTGAATGGGGGGTAAAATGAGTCCGAGTTCTCGACGTCAGTTTCTTCACACCGCCGGGCTTGCCGGAGCATCCGCTCTCCTGGGCCTCCCGGCCAGGGCCGGGCGCGAACGCCGAAAGCCTGCGGATGGTCTTTTTCACCGATGTCCACGCCCATACCGACTGGCAGGCGCCACGAGCGTTGGCGGCAGCGGCCAAAGCCATCAATGCCGAGCATCCCGAACTCGTCATCGGCGGCGGCGATCTCATATATGACGGTTTCGAGGTGGCCGCCGCCACCGCCGAACCCCAGTGGGACGTCTACATGACCATGCACGAGGCCATCGGCGCACCGGTTGAACCGATCCTCGGAAATCATGATCTCGTGGCGGTCAAACCCGATGATGGGAGCAAGCCGAGTCCCGACCCGCGAGCGATCTTCAGAGGCAAGTTCGGTCTCGATCGGACCTGGCGCAGTTTTGACGCCGGCGGCTATCGATTCTTTCTCCTCGACTCCGTCGAGGTGAGTCACGACGAGCTCAACTACCACGGCGGGATCTCCTCAGAGCAACTCGCATGGCTTCGCACCGAGCTCGGCCGGACCGACACCGACACCCCCATCGTGGTCGCCACCCACATCCCGTTTCTCTCGGCCATCCCGCAAGCCACCAAGGGGGCGATGGTTCCGTTGGAAGCCAATCATCTGGTGGTCAACAACCTCGAGGTTCTCGAACTCTTCGCCGAGCACAACCTCCTTCTGGTTCTCCAGGGACACCTCCACGCCGAGGAGATGCTGCGCTGGCAAGGGACCACGTTCATCACCAGCGGCGCCGTCTGCGGCAACAAGTGGCGCGGTCCCCGGTACGGCACCCCCGAGGGCTTCGGGGTGCTCGATCTGAGACCCGACCGGGTCGACTGGAAATACAAGTCGTATGGCTGGGAGGCGACGGGGGCGTAGCGCGATGGTCGAGGACGACCATCGCGAATTATGAATTTTGAATTATGAATTTCGGGCCCATCGCCAAACCGAAACCCACAACCGTTGCATGAAGCCCAGCTCGTAACTCCATCACACTCGGGTCCCTTGAAAGAACGCCTTGCCTACGTCGATCGGACGTGCCGTCTCAAACGATTTTGGGAACCGACACCTACCGGCGGGCGATACCTCTCGAGCACAAATATCATTTAAGGGGGCACTCTCGGCCACCCGCGACGAGAACACCAGGTTCGGTATCGCGTTTCCCGGAGCGTTGTTCAGGACATGGTGCTCCCACCGGTGTTCCCGTGCGGTGCCAGGCACACGCCGCCGCACCAGACCCGCCTCCGCGATGGAGGCATGGTGCGATGTCATCTGTGTTTATCTGTGTGATCTGTGGGCTGTAGCGTCCGTGCGATGTCTCGGTGACCGCTTCGTGTCTTGGTGTCTTAGTGGTTGCGACAATGCGATGGTGCGATGTCATTCATAATTCATAACTCATAATTCATAATTCTTAGCTCCGCTCCCCGTTTTCCACAAAGACCATCTCGACATCGTCAGGCAACGGCCTGAAGAGATCGAAATCGGTGTGGAACTGGGCGAGGAACTCCACCGACAAGAGCCGATAGGCCACCCACACCGGAAGCAGCAGGACCGTTCCCAGATAGGGCATCGCCGCCAGACAACAGGTCATCATGCAGAAGATGCTGAAAAAGATGGCGAAGATCGTCGCCAGCATGATCACAAAGAGCGAATAGACCACGAAATGCAGCGGCCGGGTCTTCAACCACGGCATGAATGCGCGCCAGGCATCGAGGACCGGAATTTCATAGCGGTACATGATGGGAATCACGAACGCCTCGGTCATGAGCGCGACAAAGAATGCCGCGACGCCGAAGAGCACCAGCCCCAGGCTGCCGATGACACCAGCCGCCACCGAGAGCCCCTCGAGAGCATCGTGCAGGGAGAAGCCGGCGGCCGGTGCGAAGAAGACCACCGCGACGAGCACGACGCCGACCACGCAGGCGGCGGCAAAGCACAGGCGCCACAGGAAGAGCGAGTTCCCGAGAGCTTCGTGGCGCTTCCAGGGTTCAACGATTTCAGCCTGATTGCTGACCAGATTGCCGAGAAAGATGAACTTGAACCGCGAGGTGATCCAGAGCAGGAGGACGGCGAAGGCGATACCGATCATGACAGCCATGACCGCCAACATCAGCCAGAACACATTGGCGGAAAGGCCATCCCACGCGTGATCGAATCCGGACCATATCTCGCGCCCGGCGTCGTTTCCGTCCAACCGCCCCGCGGCGGCTGATCCGGTGTCCGTGGTCAGTCCCGCAACCCAAGCGGCAAAAGCCAGCAACAGCCACTTTGCCAGATCGAACGGCTGCCAGAGAATCACCCGGGTTCGTTCCCAGGCGCGTGACAACGGTTCGAAGTACCCTATTCTCATCGATCCTCCCTCGGGGCGTTCCGTCGATTGTAGACCGTTCACGGCTCCCCGGTTGGGAACACCGGCCTCGCAGGCCGGCTTCCACCCCATCAAACGGCAAATGACCTGAAATGGTTCTCGCCCCGATGCTCGGTGCAGAGACTCTCGAGGATCGAGGGTGGCGAAGGAGGAGGAGTTTCAGAGGGTTAGAAGGTTAGAAAGTGAGGAGGTTAGGAGTAATAAATGAAAAATGAATAATGAGAAAGTCAGCGCTCCCTTTGGTCGCTGTGAGGAGGTGAGCGCTCCTTACCTTCCTAACTTCCTCACCTACTCACTTTCTAACTTCGTCAACCGCGAGCGCTCGCGCGAGCACCTCGACGGGGTGGAGGGCGTCAACCCCGGCGAGGGACTGAATCTGGTGCCGGCAGCTGGTCCCGGCGGCGGCCACCAGCGTACCGGGGGCAAGGTCGCGAACGGCTCGAATGAGTGGCTCGGCCACCGCCTGCGAGAGCCCTCGGTTGGTCTCGAGCATCCCGAAGGCCCCCGCCATCCCACAGCAACCGGTCTCCAACGGCACCACAACCACCCCCGGAACCCGGCCCAGAAGCGCCGCGACGGCGTCCGGCCGCGCCAGGGCCTTTGTGTGGCAGTGTCCGTGGACCGCAACCCTCATCTCCTGCCGGAGCCAGGGGAGTTCCTCCTCGGCCGCTCCATCCACGAGATCGAGAAGAAGATCTTCGACCAGAACACAGCGACTCGCGACCTCATCGGCGCCGCGCAGGCCGAGTTGCCGATACTCATCGATGAAGACCGAATAACACGATGGTTCTAAAAAAACGATGGGTTCGGACCCGCCGGCGAGGAGATTCAGATTGTGTTCGCCGAGGCGCCGGAGTTCGCCGAGAAGACCGCGGCTCGCCGCGGGTCGTCCGCAGCATCGGCGACCCTCCACGAGACCGATTTCGAATCCGACCGCTTCGAGCACCTCGACCGCGGCCCGGCCGACCCGGGCTTCGTGGTACCGGGTCCAGGTGTCATCCCAGAGCAGGACCCGGCCGCGCGATCCCGGCGCCGGTCCCGACCGACGCTGGAACCACCGGTCGAAACGGTGCCGGGTGAAGCGTGGCAGCGGCGCATCGGCCGCAACCCCGAGGGTTCGTTTCATGACCGCGCGGATGGGGCCGAAACCGAGCGCCGGATTGGCGATCCACCAAATCGCCGTGCCCACTCGCCCGAGAAGATCGGACGATGCCACGAGGCGGTCGAAGAGAGGGACCCCATCGATCTCGTGGCGAGTCGCGTAGAGCTCGGCCTTGAGCGCCGCCAGATCGACGTTGGACGGACACTCGGTGCGGCAGGCCTTGCACGACAGACAGCTCGCCAGGACCTGCGACAGCTCCTGCGAGCCCAGGGAGTCGGCGCCGAAACGGCCCTCGAGAGCCGCGCGGATGGTGTTGGCCCGGCCGCGGGTTGAGTGGGCCTCGTCCCCGGTGGCGACAAAGGTCGGACACATAGTCGGCGCTTCCTTTAGACAGCCGCCGCAGCCGTTGCACTGCTCGAGGTTGGCGACAAACGACTGGTCTCGATCGACAAAACCGAGCTCACCCACCAGTTCGGGAGCGATGATCGAACCGACTCCGAGGCGGAGGTCGCGGTCGATGACGAATCGGCCCGAATCGACGATCTTTCCGGGGTTCATGAGCCCCTTTGGGTCGAAGAAGCTCTTGAGATTTCGTGCGGCGTCGGTCAGCTTCGGTCCGAGGTGTTCCTCGAGGAACTCGGTGCGGGCTATCCCGACGCCATGCTCGGCGGCGAGCGATCCGCCGAACTGACGGCACAGGGCCGAGACTTCGTCGGCGATGAGCCGCAGGCGCTCGATGTCCTCCGCCCGGTGGAGATCGAGCACCGGTCGGACGTGGAGCTCACCCGATGCGGCGTGACCGTAGTACGAGGCCACGAGATCGAGAGGCCGAAGAATGGCCTCGAGCCCGGCAACATACGCCGGTAGGCGATCGGATCGGACGCAGACATCCTCGATGCAGGCGGTCGCCTTTGCCGGTCCCGCACGGCCCGTCAACAGTGAGAGACCGGCCTTTCGCAGCGCCCAGACGAGCTGCTGTCGTTCGCGATCAGGCAGCATGAGCCGGCGGTCACCGAGACCGGACCCATCGAGGGCGGCGAGCCGCGCGTCCACCTCACCGAAGAACTCCACCAGGAGCAGCGATTCGCATGGACGATCATCGAGCCCGAGAAGATCGCGCGCGGCGCCGAACGCTCGCTGACCAACGGTCTGGTCGAGGAGGATCCGGTCGATGTGCTCCACCGCCGCCGGTTCGAGTTCGGCCACCTCCACCGCCGCCTGCATGGCGTCCGCTATCGATGAGAAGAAAACGACCCCGAGGCCGCGTTCTTGGGGCCGCGGGACCACCGAGAGCACCGCACCGGTCACAGCGGCGAGCGTGCCCTCCGACCCGGTCACCAACCGGCTGAGATCGGCCGGCGATCGCAGCGCGTCGTCAAAGCCGTAGCCCGGCCACCGCTTGACGAGGCCCGACGGCATCCGCAGGTTGATCTCGTCGGCATTTTCGGCCAGCAGTACCTCGGTGCGACGGCGGATTTCGGCAAGACCATCGTGGTCACGACCCACCCAGGTCACGGTCCCATCGGCGAGGGCGATCTCGAGTGCGACCACGTGATCGACGGTAGTTCCATAGACCGGTGCGTGGGCGCCCGAGGAGTTGTTGCCGATCATCCCACCGATGGTGGCGCGGGATGAGGTCGCCACATCGGGTCCGAACCACAGACCGTGCTCAGCGAGGGCGGCGTTGAGCCCATCGAGAACCACCCCCGGTCCGACCCTGACGGTCCGCCGCTCCAGGTCGAGATCCGAAATGGTCTTGTTGCCTTTCGCCAGATCGACGATGAGACCCGAACCCACCGCGCCCCCGGCAAGCCCGGTGCCGGCGCCGCGGGGTGTGATCTCGATCCCGGCGTCAGCCGCCGCGGCGAGCAGTCGTCCGGTTTCCTCTCCGCTCGTGGGAAACGCGACCGCCTGGGGCTCGATCTTGTAGATCGACGCATCGGTGGAGTAGAGCACGCGGGTCAGGACATCGGTTCGAAGCTCACACCCCGTGGCCTCGAGCGCACGTCGCTGGCCGGAAATGAGGTCTGAAGACATGGGGAGATTGTAGCGTCGCTGCGACGTCAGTATTACGAAACTCACTTGCGTAATACGGCGAGTGCGCGATATTCTGAGAAGCGTGCACGATGGAGGGTCGTGAATGGAGATCACCGGTTTCAGTCTGAGCGTCCTCGCCGCCGCCGGCGGCGTCGCGTTCCTCCATACCCTCCTCGGCCCTGACCACTACCTCCCGTTCATCGTTCTCTCCCGCGCCCGTTCCTGGTCCATGGCCCGAACTCTTTCGGTGACAGCAATTTGCGGCATCGGTCATGTGGCTTCATCCATCCTCCTCGGGGGTTTGGGAGTGGCCTTCGGCGTGGCCGTGGCCAAAATCGAAGGTGTCGAAGGTGGTCGCGGCGGTCTCGCGGCCTGGGCACTGGTCGCCTTCGGGTTGGCCTATGCCGTCTGGGGCCTCCGGCAGGCTCTGCGCAAGAAACGCGGAATCGAAACCCACACCCACCACGGTGACGTTCATCTCCACTCGCACGGCGACGCCTCCCACGATCACGCGCACGGGATGGGCTCGAATCTCACCTTCTGGACCTTGTTCCTGATCTTCGTCCTCGGTCCGTGCGAACCGTTGATCCCACTCTTCGTGCTGCCGGCGAGTCGTGGTGACTGGGCTCTGGCCGCAGCTACGGCGGTCGTCTTCACCATCGTCACGCTCGCGACCATGTTGAGCCTGACCGCCGCCGCTCTCGCCGGTGCTGACCGGCTCCGTCTCGGTCGTCTCGAACGATGGTCGCACGCGTTGGCGGGAACCGTGGTCGCGGCCTCCGGTCTGGCGATCCTGTTCCTCGGGCTCTGACCCCCACCCGATCCGTGGTCAGTTTTTCCAAACGCATTCCCCAGAGCCTCGCCTCGAACCGTCTCGCAGAAGCGAGATTACGCGCAGGTGAGATCCCCTGGGATCTCACCGTCAGCAACCCCACCGTCTGCGATTTCCCCTATCCCGACGATCTCCTCTCCCAACTATCGAGTCCGAACGGCCTTCGCTATTCCCCGGATCCCTTGGGGCCGAACCAGGGGCGCCGAGCGATTTCCCAGGCCTACATGCACAGGCGTGTCCTTGTCGACCCGAGCAATATCATCCTGACCGCCTCGACCTCCGAGGCCTACAGCCTGCTCTTCAAGCTTCTCTGCGATCCCGGAGACACGGTTCTCATCCCGACTCCGTCCTACCCCCTTTTCGATCAACTCAGCCGGCTCGACGGCCTCGCGACTCATCCCCTACCTCTCGACCCCGACGACGACTGGCGCCCCGTTCTCACCGCAACCGACAACGCTCCCGAGAACACCCGTGCGGTGATCGTGGTTCACCCAAACAATCCAACGGGCTCCTATGTCCATCCCGAAAGCGCCGAAGCCCTCGCACTGAGATGTCGTGAACGCGGCTGGGCGTTAATCGCCGATGAGGTCTTCCTGCCGTTTCCCCTCGATGGCGGACCCGGAGCTCGCAACACCTTTGTAACCCGAAAGGACGTCCTGACCTTCACCCTCGGCGGTCTGTCCAAGAGCGCCGGTCTGCCGCAGCTCAAGCTCGCCTGGATCGTGGTCAGCGGGCCCGACGAGCTGGCCGACGAGGCTCTCGATCGTCTCTCCTACATCGCCGACGCCTATCTCTCGGTGAGCACTCCTGTGGCTCTGGCCTCTGGGCAGATCCTGGCGGCATCGGAGAAAGTGCGGGACGCCATCGCGGCTCGGTGCCGCAGCAACCTCGGAATTCTCCGGGAAATGGCAATCTCACAACCCGCCGTTACCGTGCCGCCGGTTGGGGGCGGCTGGAGCGCACTCGTCCGACTCCCTGCGGTGCTCGATGACGAGGAGATCGCCATCAGATTGCTGACCGAGCGAGGAGTCGCGGTCCAGCCCGGTTTTCTCTTTGATCTGCCGAGCGACGGCACCCTGGTGCTCAGCCTGTTGACACCCGAACCGATCTTCAGAAAGGGCCTCGAGGAGATTTTCAGCGCCGTCCGAAGCTGGCTCTGAACCCAGCATCCGTCAAATGGGACACGGATTTCACGGATGATCACAGATTTTTCATTGAGTTGAGTTCGGATACCGGATAGAGATTCGACCTCGTGCAGCGTGGCGACCTGCCTCTGGGACCACGTCTCTTTGATCTCGGAACGGATGGAAGCGGTCCTCCCGACAATTGCGATGGCAAATCGGCGGTGTGTATCCGTTCCGAAATCAAGGGAGAACCCAACAGGTATCCAAAAAAGACCATACGAAGTCTATGGTCGATGAAGGAGGCGATCCCACCTTAGAGAAAAATCCGTGTATATCCGTGTGCATCCGTGTCCCATTTCGTTGGGATGGTGTGATGGTTGCACCGAGGATCTGATCTCCGATGGTGCGGTGACCGACTGGGAACGGGTTTCCTAACGCAATGGAAGGAGAGGCGCGAGCAGCCGGCGTACCTCTTCGCCCGACATCCGCCTGCGATCCATCAGCGCTCCGGCAAGCGCCTCGCCCGCGGACCAATTGATCCGCAGGAGACTCTCGGTGTGGTCACGGACGATCTCGACTTCGGTCACGTGCTGACCGCAGAGCACCGCCAATACGATGCGCTACCGGCTCCAATCGATCGTCACTTGAGCTTCCACCTCATGGACCGATCCTGCATCCAGCGCACCCCGAGAGCGTCCCGCAGTCCCGAAAACGCCCGGTCGAGGGTTCCGTACTTGCTCGATCCAGTCAGCCGGGAGGCGTGCCGCACGGGCACCTGGCGAACCGAGTACCCCTCCATCCGCAACAGCGTCGGCAGAAAGCGGTGCATCCCGGTGAAGAGCTTCACCGAACGAATCGCTTCGGCCCGGAAGACCTTGATGGGACATCCGGTGTCGACGATATCCTCGCGGGTGAGTTTGTTGCGGACTCCGTTGGCAAACCAGGAGCTGAACTTGCGCCAGCCGGTGTCCTTTCGATCGGCTCTGATCCCGACGACCGCATCCAGATTCTCTTCCTGCAGGATGTGAAGCAACTGCGGCAGATCCTCCGGGAAGGTCTGGAGATCGGCGTCAAGCAGACCGATGATGCGCCCTCGAGCGTGACGGAACCCCGCGTCCAGACCGGCCGTCTGGCCGCGATTGGCCTCGAAGTGGAGGATCCGGATCCGGTTTTCGGCTGCCGAGAGTTCGTCCATCTTCTCGCCGGATCCATCGGTCGAGCCATCATCGACGAGCACCAGCTCCCAGTCGACACCCGAACTGTCGAGCGCCCCGCGGACCCTCTCCACCAGGGGTTCGAGGCACCCGATCTCGTTGTAGACAGGGACCACGACCGAGAACTCGCATGTAGTGGATTCACTCATAAGGGAAGGGTATCAGAAGGGGGGATGTTCCGAAATATTCCAGGCTCGCCAACCGTGGTGCGGAGGTTGGGAGTGAGTAGATCAGCCTCATGCAAAAACCGTCTTTCCGGATGACTTGTGGTCATTGTGCCGGCGAGACGCCGACACTACAAAGGGCTGAGACCTATTGTAGGGTCGGCGTCTCGCCGGCCTGATGGTGACGAGGGTCGAAAGACCTCAGCATCCGCTATTTAATGATTGCAGAGGCCCACGTCGGACCCGAAAGGAAAGCCGTGAGACGCCTCACTCCTAACCTCTTCACTCCTCACACGCTACACCAGATCCGCATCCGCCATGGTCAGATAGATACGCCCGTCGAGGTTGGTGACATCGAGATCGGGATCGAAGGCTCGCGCCACCATGACCAGTTGGCCGGGCACCTCGCTTCGCACGAATCCCCGCCCCTCGATCAGCTTCTGCCCGACGGCGTCGCCGTTGAGCCAGAGTTCTTCATGCTCGGCTCCGGTCTGGGCGGCCAGGTTGATGGACAGATGATTGACCAGTTCCAGCGAACCGGGATGGCGGTGGTCCCAGAGCAGATCGACCCAGCGGCACCGGCCCTCATCGGTCCGAAAGACGACAAAGGCCACCGGAGCCCGACCGAGTCGCGGGAAGATCAGGAAGCGGTGATAGTGAACGCTGGGATGACCCGCGAACCGGTGGAGAGCTCGATCAGCGTCGCGAATGGCGGCCACCGGATACGAGTGTCGAACCCGGCGCCACAGATCGTCCAGCCTCGGCTCCCAGTCGGCCGCGAGTTCGGCGCGATAGAAGTGGCGCCGGCGACTGGAAGAGGCCTCCCCGGAAGGGCGTGAAAGATAGACAATGGGCTGGGGCTCAACGGCGTCGTAGCCAAGCTGGAGCACCCCGAGCCGAAGCGGTCGTGGACTCGGGAATCCGTAGAAAAACGCCGCTCGGCCGGACCTTCCGAAGGTCTCGAAGAAAGCCTCGACGGTCCGCACCCATACGCCTTTTCTGGTGAATCCACGGCGCGCCGCCCGGGTCGAGAATACATCGACAATCTGGGCCGCCATCCACTCGCGTCCGTCGATGGAGAACCGCACCGGAACACCGGCGTAGTGGGCGAGGAGATCGGATTCGATCTCGGCGAGCATGATGAGCCGACCCTCCTCCTGGGGAGGGAACTTCCACGCCCACTCGTCGATGCTCCGCTCGAGTGAGAAGGCCTGGTTGAAACCATCATTGACGGCTCTTTCGTCCCCCGGACAAAAGGGTCTGATCATCAGTTCGGCACCGTTCAGCTGGTCTGCCACGTCCATCTCCCCTGCAGTCGCCAACCTGAGTTGACGCGCCTCGCCACCACAGCGTACCAGCGATCGACACCCGCGATTTCTTCGATCGCCGATGGAATCTTCGAGGTCCCGAGGCCTCCGATCGATGGCTGCATACTGTTTACGTGCGAGGCCAGCCAAATGTCGGTCTCGATGACGGGGATTTCCGCCGGGTGAGCAATCTCGGCGAAATCGAGACCGGTCGGCTCGGTCTTCGGTGCGAGGCGACGGAGCAGGGCGCGATACGGCCTCGGATAGTTGCGCTCGAAGAACCGGATCCGCGACCGCTGCTCGATGGCCACGCTCTCGCTGTTCCTTCGCGTCGAATGTCCCCAGCGGTGGACCACCCGTGATTTCGGGGCGACAACCAATTCAGCGCCGGCTCGACGCGCCCGCCACAACCACTCGGTCTCCTCGTAGTAGAGGAAATACTCCTCATCCAATGGTCCGAGCCTCGAAGCAGTCTCCCGACCCAGCGCCAGCAACGGACCCCTGAGCGATGGCACACGACAGGGTTTTTCGGCCGCCCACACCGCCCAACTCCGTTCGACGACGCGCTCGAGGGCGCGGAGGGAGGGCCAACGTCGGTTGAGTGTTCGCACCAGTTCGGCACGTGGGCTCGGGTCATCGGGGATCGGAAGGAAGGTCCCGCCGTCAGGATCCCACAGAAGCTGGGGGCCGGCCACCGTCGCACCACCGGAGGCGGCTTCGACCAACGCTTGGACACTTCCGCTGAGAAACTCGATATCCGGGTTGGCGAGGAAGAACATGTCACCCGTCGCCACCCGCACGCCGGTGTTGAGGCCGGCCGCATAACCTCTGTTGGGTTGGCGAATGACCGTATCCGGCTCACTCGCTTCGACCGCAGTTGCTTCGAGATCGTCCTCGGACTGCTCGACCACAACAACCTCGGGCACGACCCCGGCGGCCATCGCCTGGCGGCGAAAGCTCCGGACGCAGTCCGGCAGGACCTTTGAGGAGTGGTGGCAAACGGCGATCAACGAGATCTTCATTCCCTCGTCTTCCACCTTCCCGATGCAACCCACTGTGCAGCTTGGTCCAAAATCACCGCCACCTTCTCCTCCGAGAAATCCCGCGCCCGTTCGAGACCGAGCCGGCGGAAGGCCCGCCACTCGTTGTCATCGAGGAGAATCCGTTGGGCCGCAACGGCAAGGGCGTCGGCATCCTTGACCGGCACCATCTCCACCGCCCCTTCGGCGAAACTCTCGTGCGACGGAATCTTCGAGGCGACCACCGGAAGACCACAGGCCATGGCCTCCAGGACGGCAAGTCCGAATCCCTCTGACGGCCACGAAGGCGCAAGCAGCAGATCGCAGCCACCCAGCAGGAAGGCCACATCAGACGGTTTGATGTGGTGGTGAAACTCATCGGGCTGCACCAGCTTGCGCTCCGACTCTGTGAGGGGCCACTGGGAGAGCCGAACGAGAGCAAGATCGACACCCCGGGTGCGCAGGAGTCCCACCGCTTCCAGGGCGATGTCGACACCCTTCATATAGAACTCGAACGGGTGAGCAACCAGGACTCGCGGTTCGCGTCCGGGGGCCTCCCGGTGCTGCGGCATCCAGAAGGGTTCCAGTGCAGGGGGAACGATATTGACGGGCCGATGAAACCGCTCCCTATTGAGATCGGCGAGGTGGGGTGAGACAGCCCAGGTCGGCACGATCCGCGAGTAGGCTTCGATAATTCGGGGATGCTCATCGCGATTGTGCTCGAGGGCGGCCTCGAAACCCTGACAGAAATGGACCGCCTGACCCGACGGCTGGGCCACCGCCGCTTCGAGGGTGGTCCAGAAGGTCGCCACGTGGAGATCGGCGTCCGGCACATGCGTCGGGGAAAAGTCGGGGACCCTGTAAAAACCTTCGCCGGTGGGATACCACTCGGGCCGAGGTCCGCGGCTGACGACCCTCACCCGGTGCCCGACCCGGCGCAGGAGATCGGCATGATGAAAAACGACCTTGACGCCGCCGAAGAGAGCCGTGTCTTCCAGGAAATAGTTAATCCGCAGACCCGAGCCTTCGCTCACAGATGCTCCCAGTGGTACTCGACATCGATCAACGACGGCGTCCACTCAGGGGATTCGAAGCGCACGGCCTCGGTGACGATCACCTGATCGTGGGTGTAGAGCCCGCTCTCGTCAAGGAGGAAGGCGTAGATGTGGAAGGTCCCCGAAGCGAGGGGAAGCGACGGAACCCGGAGCCTTGTGTGATACCGGGTTTCGCCCGTGATCGGGTCGGCGCCGTCACGCTTGGTCGACGCCGCCAGCACGCACCTCCCGTCGAGGGTGTCGAGCGCTATCCCGAGGTGAAAGGGCTCGTCGGGATTGGAGCTGGTGAACTCGACATCAATCGCGAGTTCCGTTCCCGAGTCGATCGTCACGGGTAGATCGGACGTGCGGCCACCCGGCATCACCGATGTGATTCGTCCCACCTGCTTGCCCTGGGTCGCGGCCTCGCGTCCGGGCTCGGCCTCCTTGTGGCTCGATCCGACGCGGCGAATATCCCTCAATTGCAGGTGCGCCTCGTAGGCCTCAACCACCTCCTGGGCCGAGCCGTCACGCTCGATTCGTCCCTTGGCGATCCAGAGCGCGCGATCGCAGAACATGGTCACGTAGTACATGGCGTGGGAACAGAAGACGATGGTCGTCCCCCGACCCTTGATCTCGAGAATCTTGTCGACGCACTTCTTCTGAAAATAGCCATCGCCGACCGCGAGCGCCTCGTCCACCACCAGGACATCGGGGTTCACATGGGTGGCGACCGCAAAGGCGAGCCGCATGGCCATCCCGGTGGAGTAGCTCTTGACCGGATGCTCGATGAAAGCACCGATTTCGGCAAAGGCGAAGATATCGTCGAGACGGCTTTCCATCTCCTCTCGAGTCAGACCCATCAGAGCGCCGTAGAGAACCGCATTGTCGCGACCGGAGAACTCCGGGTGGAAGGCGGCGCCGAGTTCGAGGATGGCGGCGACCGTGCCGTTCACCTCGATGGTCCCCACCGTCGGGCTGGTGGTGCCCGCGATGATCTTCATCAGCGTCGACTTTCCCGCGCCGTTCTCGCCGATGATTCCGACGGCGGTTCCCGGGACCACCTCGATGTTGATGCGGTCCAGCGCCTGAACGTCGAGGTGGCGGCTCCGACGTCCGAAGACACGTTTGATCCGTTCAGTCGGCGACGCATAGATCCGGTACCACTTGTGCACGTCGCGAACGATGACGGCAGGTTTCCCTGAGCTCAAAGGCATGATGGAGCGAAAGATACCACAACCGTGGCGCATCCGATCAGCCGCCGAGTCCGGCTGTAAACACCCTGTAACGGCTGGTGTTGAACGATCTCTCTCGCCCTATAATGCTCGGGATCAATCAGGGGGACGCAGCCTTGGCTCCTCCACCAAGGAGAGAACGATGAAACAACGCTCGATCATACCGCTGTTGGTTGCCGGCCTCATTGCGGTGCCGAGTCTGGGATCGGCCGAAACCCTCGCCGCGGAGACCGTTGTCGAGCGCGCGATCTCGGCGGCAGAAACCAAGTCGACACTCAAGCAACACGATATGCTTCAGTTGGCGATCCATGACGAAGAAACCGCCTCGGACGGCAGCAACAAGACCAAGGACCTGACTGCGGTCCTTCACGGTGGTCGCCTGGAGAATATCCGCTTCGAACTCGGCGGGAACATCTCTCTCGCGCTCAACAACGACACCGGCTGGGCGATGATCCAGGGTCAGGTCGACACCCGGCCCCAGACGCCGCGCATGGCGGCGGGGAACATCCGACAGACGATCTTCCCGTTGATGCTGCCCTTTTCCCTGAGAATGGACGGCGTCATGCTCGGCTTGGTCACCAAGGGGAGTTTCGACGGCACGCCTGCCTGGGTGATTGAGGTCAACTTCAAACCGGATTTCTTCACCGCCCCCAGTATGCTGACGACGTGGAGAGTCTTTGTCAGCCGCGCGGACAACCTCGTTCTCGGGGCGGAGTTCCTGCCGCCTGATGAATTCCGCGCGGTGACCGATGAGGGCATCCGCTATCGTTTTTTGAAACGGCAGGATGTTGACGGGCTCAACCTCCCGGCTCAGGTCCTGCTTGACGGTATCGATCTGACCGGTGTCGAGAACGGCCATGTCCGGGTCACGAAGATCACCGCCCAAACCGTCGGTCCGTTGGATCTCGGGGTCTTCATCAACCCCAATGACAGCGCCAGGCTCGATGCGGGAGATGTCTTCTAGGTCATCGATCCAAACTGACATCTGCAACCGGCGCTGCAACCATGCAGCGCCGGTTTTTTTGTCCCGCATCCCATCACGTCATTGACCTGGCGCTGTAGCGCTCACGTCTCGTGGGCGTTTGACCATTCATCAGCGCCACCATCGCCGACGGGACGTCGGCGCTACAAAGGACCATGCGATCTTGTAGCGCCCACGTCCCGTGGGCGATTGGCCGTTCATCCGCGCCACCATCGCCGACGGGACGTCGGCGCTACAAAGGGCCCTGCGTTCTTGTAGCACCCGCGTCTCTTGGGCGTTTGACCGTCGAACTTCGCTCATAGCAGCGAATAAAAAGGGCGACCCCGTCGGGCCGCCCTTGATGTTCTCGCGGGTTGAACCCGCACTGTTGATGCTAGTTGGCCGGTGCTCCCCTGAGAATCACGGCGGGAACGAGGATGGGATCCTGGGTCCCGTTGTCGATCACCGAGGCGTAGGCCGCCACCGGCCCGCCGGAAAGGACCTCGATCCTCACCGAACCGTTCATGTCCTCGTTGCCCAGGAAGGCGATATCGAAGACGTTGCCCTGCACCAAGACATTCGGACCTATCTGAAGACCGAGAAGCCCACCTGCCCGTAGTCCATCGACATCGTAGATGTGAATGTTGATGGTCGCGGTGTTGTCCTCGCTGGTGTTGAGCACGCCGACGTTGGTGCGGAATCCAGTATTGTTGTCCGAGGAGTTCGAGACACCGGCAATATAGCCGGATCCACCGAAATGGATCAGATCCGACTCTCCGAAGAGCTTGAGGTTCTGTCCAAAGGTTCCGCCATGGGCATCGACGTTGTAGGTCTTGCCCACCACCTGCGGCAACGGCGATCCATCGATGCTCTTCACGACCAGATGGCCCTTTGACTCGACCCCGGGTGGAAGCATGGAGCCCCCAAGCAGATCTGCAAAGTAGCCCGCGTTGGCCGACGCCAGATAGAGTGTAAACCCGGGAATCCCGATGGGCGTGCTGTCCGGCGAGGAGATATAGGTGACATCGGTTGCCATCTGCTCCATGGTGTTATTGAAGAACGTCACGTCAGAGCGCCAATCCGAGTCGTTGGCCCCCGCGAGACGCGCCACACCGGGCAACCAGAATGTCGTCCCCGTCTGATCAACCGACTCGACATGCACGGGATCACCGGTGGCGTTGTCGACCACCGAGGCGCTGACCGCGATGTCATTGCCGTTGGTGAAGACATAGAGCGAGTAGATGTCGAGATCGGTGAAGATCCCGGCTTGTTCGGCGATCCTCACGATCTGGGTGGTGCTGTTGGGCAGAATTCCAACCTCCACCGGATCGCCGATGATCTCGCCGCCGTCGTTGAGCACGCTGATGGTCACGCCACCCGCCCATTGGTTGGAGAAGTTGGCGAGGCTCAGGTTTGTCCGCGAATAGAGGTTTTCGGAAAGCCCGGTGAGCAGCAGGAAGTCCAGATCGTTCTCCAACACCGGCACCGCACGAACAAACTGGCCAAACGTCCCATCGGGGGTGTCGTTGAAGGTCCGGGACATGATGATCGGAGTGACTTCGGTCCCCTCGCCATAGGTGAATCTGAGCGAGCCCTTGTTGTTGTCGCCCTGAAGACCGGGGATCTGTTGAACGATGTCATCGAAGACCTCGGTGCCGAGCGGCTCGATAATGAATCTTCGGTTGTGGATGACACCCTGGTTCGGGTTGTTGTTCGTGTCCTCGGGAAGGTACTCGAGAAGCACCATCACCTGTTCGGTCCCCGGGTTGAAGATCCGCAGATCGGTCTTCCACAGGGTCTGGTTGAGACCCGGTGCGTGGACCGCCGACG
>RCNF010000165.1_pt1 | contig 30476 bp, 21 predicted proteins | sample 2041311 | NCBI WGS metagenome assembly RCNF01 (sample SAMN09708228, study PRJNA481090) | Marine sediment metagenome, whole genome shotgun sequencing project. | biome: marine sediment; feature: ocean; material: sediment; isolation source: Sewage treatment plant 2 marine sediment (STP2) ...
AGCGCCATTACAGCCTTCTGACCGTGGAGACGGTTCTCGGCCTGGTCGTACACAACGCTCCAGCGACCGTCGATAACTCCGTCGGCGACCTCAACGTTGCGGTCGGCCGGCAGCGGGTGCATGTAGACGGCATCTTCGTCTGCCATATCCATACGACGCTCATCGACAATCCAGTCCGAGTACTTCGCCGAAATCTTCGCCGACTCTTCGTGATCGGAAGTCGTCAGCATCGAGCCCCACGCCTTGGCGTAGACAACGTCGGCGCCGGCGATACCCTCTTCGAAGTCCTCGTAGATCTCGAACGAACCGTGCGACTTCTTCGCATTCTCTTCGGCCTGGGCGATGATCTCTGGATACAGCTTGAACTCCGGCGGGCGGGTCAGCCGCACATTGGCGCCGTAGCGAGTCATCAGCAAGATGACAGACTGCGCAACGCTGATCGGCTTCTGATAGCTGTCCGCATACGCATAGCTCATGTTGAACGTCAGCTTGCGGGGGTCACCCTTTTTCTCAATGACGGTAAGCAGGTCGGCGATTGCCTGGAAGGGGTGGTACCAGTCGCACTGCATGTTGAGGACAGGGGTCCGGCTGGCTTCAGCAACCGCACGGATGTACTTGTTTCCAATATCCCAGTCGACGTTGCGAATGGCGATACCGTCGTCGTAGCGACCAAGGATCTCGCCGATCTCGCGCCAGGTGTCACCGTGGCCGATCTGGGTGCTGGTCGAGTCGAGGAACATGGCGTGCCCACCGAGCTGGGCCATGCCGGCCTCAAAGCTGGCGCGGGTCCGGGTGCTCGAGAAGAAGAACAACATGGCAAGAACCTTGTTGTCCAGCAACGCGTGCTGCTCTCCGAGCGCCCGACGGCGCTTGAGATCAAGGGCGACATCGATAATCGTATCGAGTTCATCCTTGGTCCACTCCTGGGTCGTGATCATGTCACGGCCGTGCAGATGTGTCTGCATCAACTGCTCCTTTGCAGGTAGATGGTGGTCATTTCTATGCGCCGGCCTTCCGTCTAATCAGACGGAAGCGGAGCAAATCGTCACGGAAGTAGGAAGTGGCGTGCAACACCGGTTCATTGTCCTGGTCAAAACCAACCTCGACAAATGAAAGACCGACGGTCCCCTTCTTGACCCCAAGCTTCTTTGCCTGGTCGGCGTCAAACGCCACCGGCACTATCTCAGATACGTAGTAGCTGAGGCGACGGTCGCAGTACTCCTCAAGGAACTCGTAGATCGGCATTGCGTCATGGGCCTCGCCCGCGTCATCGAGCAGACCGGCTGGGATCCGGTTCCTGGTAAGAACCACCGGGGTGGAATCCTCGAGAAACACCTTCTCGATCACCAGTACCTTGGAGTCCGCCTCCAGAGAGAGAGCGGCGGCGGTGTCTTCGTTGGCAGGCACGATCTTGTCCGTGAGCACCTTCACGTCAGGGGTATAGCCGTGCTCTTCGAGAACCTGCTCGTACGACCAGATCTCTTCGAGACGTGACTTGATCCGTAGCCCGGCCTCGTTGACAAAAGTCCCGGCACCTTGTTTGCGGTAGATCGCACCCTCGTGCTCAAGCTTGCCGAGAGCGTCGCGGACAGTGGTGCGGCTGACGCCTAGGTCCTCGGCGAGGGCCGCCTCCGGAGGAATCCGGCCGTCCTCGAACTCATCATTGACGATCTGCTCTTTGATGTGAGCCTTCACCTGCTCGGTGAGTGATGGGTTTCTTGTGATCATTTAAATCTAGGACTAGCCAGTACTGTGATCATATTGTAATATGGTATGACCAATCCGGCAACCCCTTAAAGGAGGGCAACCAATGCGCAGCTTTGCGGGACGCGACATTCTGTCGCTGAAGGAATTCGAACGCAACGAGTTCATGCACCTGTTTGAGATCGCCGATCGGGTGGAGCCAATCGCCAGGGAGCGTCGCAATACCGACCTCCTCGCCCACAAGACAATGGTTACCGCCTTCTATCAGCCATCGACACGTACTCGCCTGGCTCATGAGGCCGCGATGCACCGTCTCGGCGGTCATGTCACCGGATTTTCCGATGCCAAGATGACCCGCGCCGGCGACTTCTATCAGGAGTCCATCAAGGACACGATGCATATGCTCGAGTTCTACGGCGACGTCATCGTCATGCGTCACTTCGACCAGGGCGCACCGCACGAGGCCGCCAAGTGGGCTTCGATTCCTATCATCAACGGTGGTGACGGCTGGGGCGAACATCCCACCCAGATCCTCACCGACCTCTACACGATCACCAAAGAAATGGGTTCAGTAGACGGCAAGACGATCCTCGCAGTCGGCGACCATCGCATGCGCACCATGCACTCGCTCGGATATGCGCTGTCGCAGTTCGATGCGGAGATGATCATCCTGGCCCCCGAAGAGATGTCACCGCTCCCCGAGTTCCTCGCTGAGCTCGACGAGAAGGGCACCAACTACCGCATCGTCGACCACATCGATGAAGCGATCGCTGAGGCCGACGTCATCTACATGGAGCCCGTCGTCCAGCCGGACTACACCAAGGCCCGTCAGGAAAAGCAAGAGGTCTACGCACACACCTCGGCCAACTACCAGGTGACCTCGGAGGTCATGAGCAAGGCCAAGGGCAGCTCGATCATCCTGCACTCCCTCCCCCGTCGTGACGAACTCCTACCTGAGGTCGACGACTCCCGCCATGCCCGTTACTGGCAAGAGGCTTACAACGGCGTCATCATGCGTATGGCCCTCCTCTCGTCCGTGCTCGGAGTGTGGGAGTAATGCCAAAAGTTGTTATCGCCATTGGTGGCAACTCGCTGATTCCGTCACCGCAACACCAGTCGGTGCAGGACCAGTACGCCGCAGCGGCCGAGACCGACGATCACATCGCATCCCTGATTGAACAGGGATGGGATGTGGCGATCTCGCACGGCAACGGCCCACAGGTTGGTTTCATCCTGCGTCGCTCCGAGATGTCGAGCAGCGAACTCCATGAGATCCCGCTCGACTACTGCGGTGCTGACACCCAGGGTGCCATTGGCTACATGCTGCAGCAGAATCTGGTCAATGACTTCCGCCAGCGCGGCATCAACAAGAGCGTCGCCACCATCGTCACCCAGACAGAAGTCGACAAGAATGACCCGGCCTTCCAATCCCCGAGCAAGCCAATTGGCTCGTTCATGGAGGAGGCCGAGGCCAAGCGTCGTCGTGACGAAGACGGATGGGACATCAAAGAGGACGCCGGCCGTGGCTGGCGTCGTGTGGTCGCCTCTCCGGCACCGATGCGGATCGTCGAACTCGAGGTCATCCGTGACCTGCTGGATGCTGGCGTCGTCGCCATCGCAGTCGGTGGTGGCGGAATCCCCGTAATCACCAACGAAGCCGGCGATCTCGAAGGCATCGCAGCAGTAATCGACAAGGACCTGGCGTCGGCGCTGCTGGCAAGCCAGATCGATGCCGATCTGTTACTGATCTCGACTTCCGTGGAGCAGGTTGCTCTCAACTTCGGCAAAGAGAACGAAGAGTGGGTCGGTCAAATGACCCTGGCCGAGGTCAAGCAGTACCTCGCCGAGGGCACTCACTTTGCAGAAGGCTCAATGGCCCCAAAGATGCGGGCAGTTGTTCAGTACATGGAGGCCGGCGGCAAGGAAGCCTTGATCACCAACCCTCAGAACCTCGAACGTGCCATGGCGGGCGAAACTGGGACTCGGATCGTTCAATGAAAAACGTCACAGGGCTTACCTGTGTGATCTGTGACAAGACGTACCCGGCGGATTATGCCGGGTACGTCTGTACAGAGCACGGAAACGAAGGAATCCTCGACGTCAGCTACGACTACGACACGATCGCAGCCGAATGGACGAAAGAAGATCTCGCCGCAAACCGTGACCGCACGATGTGGCGGTACAAGCCCGTCATGCCGGTCGCACCAGACGCCGCGGTTCCGCCACTGACCGTCGGTGGCACCCCGATGTATGACGCTGCTCCCCTGGCCAACGCCCTCGGTATTGCCAAGGTTTGGGTCAAGGATGAGGGTCGCCAGCCAACCGCTTCTCTCAAGGACCGCGCCTCGGCAATGGCCGTTGTGAAGGCACGTGAGGTTGGCGCCGAGGTCGTGACCACCGCCAGCACTGGCAACGCTGCCGCCGCTCTATCTGGCATTTCTGCCAGCATCGGACAAAAGAACGTCATCTTCGTTCCCAAGTCCGCACCCGAAGCCAAGATCGCTCAACTGCTGGCCTATGGGTCGACGGTTGCGCTGGTCAACGGCAACTACGGCGATGCGTTCGAGCTGTGCATGCTCGCCGCTGCCGAGTACGGCTGGTACAACCGGAACACCGGTTACAACCCGTTCATGACAGAGGGCAAGAAGACCGCCGGCCTCGAGATCCTCGAAGACCTCGGTTGGAATCCGCCGGATGCGATCTTCGTCAGCGTTGGCGATGGGTCAATCATCGGTGGCGTCCACAAGGCGGTCAAGGATGCCTTGGCGCTCGGCTGGATCGACAAGGCGCCGCGGATCTATGGGATACAGGCCGCCGGCAGCGACTACATGGTGCAAGCATTCGAGTCTGGCGAGGACGTCCTCACCAAGGCCCCAATTGCGGCAGACACGATTGCCGACTCGATCAGCGCCGATCTACCCCGGGACCGCATCAAGGCGATGCGAGCTGTCACCGAAACCGGTGGTGCATATATCCGGGTCAGTGACGATGAGATCCTGAGCGCACTGCCACTAATGGCCCGTGGCTCTGGCGTCTTTGCAGAGCCAGCAGGCGCCTGTGCCTACGCCGGGCTCATCGAAGCAGTCGGCCGTGGCCTGATCTCGGCAACCGACGAGGTTGTCGTGCTGTCTACCGGTTCGGGACTCAAAGACGTCGCCTCGGCGATGAAGGCAGTGACTGCTGCAGGAACGACACCGATGGTTGTCGACCCGACCCTCGAAGCACTCAAGCAAGCACTTAACTCACAGGTGAAGGGAACCCAACAATGATTGACCTAACCGTCAACGAGTCTGTTCTCGCGTCAGCGGTCCAACAGGCCAAGGCACGCGATTTCAGAATCCCGACTTTCAAGCAGATGCGGGATCCAAGCTTGATCCCCGATGACATCAAAGCGCGCCTCAGCAGCGTCGGATTGTGGGACCTCGATCCTCTCAACCTGTACCGCATCACCTGGCACAACGACCCCAAGCCCTCCGGTGGCGGGTTCGGCGGCGTGAATTACTTCGAGGTTCCGTCTGAGATCAGCGGTGTCGATGCTCGCATCGTCATGCTCGAGGGCAAATGGTTCCCGACCGGTGCCCATAAGGTCGGTGCTGCCTTCGGGTGTCTCGTCCCCCGTCTCGTGACCGGGCAGTTTGACCCGGTAACGCAGAAGGCGGTCTGGCCGTCGACCGGTAACTACTGCCGTGGTGGTGCTTACGACTCCAATCTCCTCGCGTGCGAATCGATCGCCATCCTCCCCGAGGGCATGAGCAAGGAGCGCTTCTCATGGCTCGAGTCTGTTGCCGGCGAGATCATCAAGACCCCGGGCACCGAGTCCAATGTCAAGGAGATCTTCGACAAGTGCAACGAACTCCGTGTTTCTGGCGAGGATCTTGTGATCTTCAATCAGTTCGACGAGTTCGGCAACTATCTCTGGCACTATTCAGTAACGGGACCCGCCATGGTCGAGGTTCTCAACGAGATCATGGGCCCCAACGACCGCTTTGCGGGCGTGACATTGACGACCGGCTCGGCCGGAACGATCGGCTCGGGTGACTATCTCAAGCAGTTGTATCCCAACTCGAAGATCGTTGCCGGCGAAGCCACCGAGTGCCCGACAATGATCTACAACGGATTCGGTGAGCACCGCATCGAAGGGATCGGCGACAAGCACATTCCTTGGATCCACAATGTCCGTAACACCGATATGGCGATGGGCATCGACGACGAGTCGTCGATCAGCCTGATCCGCTTGTTCAACGAGCCGGCGGGTCACGAGTACCTGGCCAGCCAGGGTGTCTCGGCGGACTTCATCGAGAAGCTCCCGCTGCTCGGCATCTCCGGTGTGGCGAACATGCTCATGGCGATCAAATTCGCCAAGTGGTACGAGCTAACAGGCAACGACGTTGTGATGACGCTCGGGACCGACTCCATGGAAATGTACGAATCACGGCTCCAGGAGCTCAATGAGGAACGTGGCGAGTTCACGGCCCTTGATGCGGCCGGTGCTTATCACCAGCATCTGATGGGACAGAGCCTCGCTCACGTCCAGGAGCTCGGCTACTACGAGAAGAAGCAGGTCCATAACCTGAAGTACTACACATGGGTAGAACAGCAGGGCAAGACCTACGACGAGATTCAGGCGCAGTGGTACGACCCGGACTACTGGACAAACATCCAGGCCTTGGTCGACCCGATCGACGAACTGATCGGTCAGTTCAACGACAGGGTCGGGCTGTAAGAAACGCGTCTGGCGTCCGTCAGCGCCGTATACGGCGGCCACGGACGCCAGACTTGGTTTTAGGGGCGGGTCACCTTCGGGTGGCCCGCTTCTTACTGAGTCGGAGCGACCGGCACACCCCAGCGCACGGCATCGCCAAGCACTACACGACCGGCTACCGACCGCAGGCTGCGTGCCATCTGAGCGTCCAACGATCCGTCGTAGTCGAGATCGCGCGGGCTCTCCGCAAAGACAGTGGCGTATAGGACCGATGCCGTCAGGTAGGTCCCGGACGGTGAAGGACGACGTAGTCCCAATCGTCACCGGCCAGCGCCGCCTCGACAGTCGACACCTGGTCACGCAGCCAAGCTCCGCCTTGAGCCAGAACCTTCGCCTCAACGTCGTAACCACCGGCAGATCCCATAGCCGCAAACACACCTGGCAGATCGTTCGAGGTCGTGTAACTGTTGCCGACGAACAGGACGTTGACTCGCTCCCCGCTGTCCCCAAACAGGCCCGAGGCGAAGACGGCAACGGTGAGAGCTACGGCTACGAGTAGGTCGCCGAGGCACTTCATCACTGGTACCTCGGCGTCGGTGAGGAAACCTTGATTCGAGAGGACAATCAGGCCGGGCCGGTTCTCCTCATTCCAAGAGATTGCACCAATCTCCCCCGCCGAGCCTGGATGACGCATGCCAAGGTCTCACAACCGACGCTCGTGATTATGGGGCCTGCCGATCCGGATTTCCCGGATCCCATTGCCGAGGCTCAGCACATCGGCAATGTCTTCGGAAGCGGACCGATACTTGTCGAAGGCTCGGGCCACTATCCCAGGCTGACAGCCCACAAGCAGTAGCTCCAGCCATCACCGAATTCGTCCGCACAGTCTGCGCTGACCCGCACCGCTTTCGACTATCTAGCGGTGATCGTCTGCAGCTCGTCCACGATGATCTCGGCCACAGTCTTGGCGTTCGGGTCAACCACCATGCTGTCGGGACCGGTATGCCTGCCGAGGGCGTCACGCACCACAACAGCGCCCGCAACCGATTCCCACATCTCGGCGCTGGACTGGATGCGACGCTCCTCGTCTCCTGCCGCTCGAATGTATGTAACGGTGCCGGGGAAACGTTGTGGCCGGTACTCCCGTTGCGCCCGCAATGCGATGTGGTTGATGCGCTTGCCTGCCAGCACCGGAGGGAGCGATCGTCCCTTGGAGAGGAGATACGCCCACTTCGGACCGTGGCGCAATCTGCCGGCCATGCCACGCAGCGTTGACCAATACCAGAAGCCGACAGTTCGCAAACCACGCCAGCGTCCGCGCCGCACGACCTCGACTTGACGGGATATCCGATCCCGCGCCGAGTCCCCGATGGGATAGAGCGTGTCCAGCAGTGCGACCAGACCTACGGTGCGCCCCATCGCATCGAGGGCGCGGGCGGTTTCGAAGGCCACCAAACCCCCGGTTGAATGACCGAGCAAGTGAATGGATCCCGATGGCATGAACGCATCGATCGCCGCGGCGTAGCGCAGTCCCATGGCCTCGACCGTCCGGTCGGGCTCGCCGATTCCGTCAATACCGTGGGCCTGCACACCGACCGAGCGGAACGAGGCAGGCAGGTGACGTGCCAATGGCTCATACGTCAGTACGTTGCCTCCACCGGGATGGATCATGAACACCGTATTGCCGCCATCACCCCGGATCGGCACTAGGACGCTCGCTTGGACCTCACCATCATGGATCCGCTCGCAGAAGTCACCAAGACGAGGGGCGTCGAGCAGCGCCGATAACGGAACGGTCGTCCCAAAGTCGCGATGGACCGCTGACATCAGCCGTATCGCAAGTAGAGAGTCTCCGCCGAGGGCGAAGTAATCCGAGTCCGCCCCGATCATCGATGCATCGACACCGAGGAGGTCACCCCACAGAACTGCCATCCTCGCTTCGCTGTCGTTGCGCGGCGGGGTTACTGCAGCGGGGGCTAGGTCTGCGGCGGCCAAGGTCGGCAACCTCTCGTAGTCAGTCTTGCCGTTTGGAAGGCGGGGCATCGACTCCAGCGGGATTATGACGTCCGGGACCATGGAGCGAGGAAGAGCTTCCCGAAGATCGTCACGCAGTTGCGTCTCATCGACTTCGACTCCCACCACGAAAGCCACCAGCTGCTTTCCGCGTCCCCCGGGACGACTCCCACCGGCGACGGCAACAGCCTCGACCATAGGTTGTGCTTGGATAACCGCTTCGACCGCACCCGGTTCGATGCGATGGCCACGGATCTTTAGTTGCGTGTCGGCCCGCCCCAAGAAGACCAACTCACCTTCAGGAGCGAAACACCCGAGATCGCCTGTCCTATAGATCCGCTCCGCAATTCCGTCGATGTTGACGGTGAGAAAGCGCTCTGCAGTCAGGTCGGGGCGGTTGAGATAGCCGGGGGTAAGTCCGCGACCCGCCACCGCCACCTCGCCGACGAAACCAGGGGGAACCCGATTGCCGTAGTCATCGAGAACATAGATCCGCGAACCGGCAATCGGACGTCCTATCGGTAGCGACCTAGTGACGTCCGCCGGAGTAGCCCGATGCACGGTGCACCACACCGTCGCCTCGGTCGGACCGTATTCGTTGTGAAGCTCAGCACCAGGAACCGTCTCCAAATGGGCGCCGAGAAGATCAGGGGGGCACGCCTCACCGGCGACGATGGCAACTCGTAGATGGGACATGTGACCGCCGGCGTCGGAGTCAAGAAGCACTTGATATAGCGATGGCAAAGCCAACAGATGGGTGACCTTGTGATCATCAGCCAGCTCCAACAGATGATCGGCGTCGTGTTCCCTACCGGTGCTGGGCAGAACCAGAGCCCCACCGGTATACAGAGTCCAGAACAACCCGACGACGGAGCTATCAAAGGCGAAGGACGAAAGGAGCAGGAACCGGTCAACGGGGGCGCCATAGTGCTCGCCGCGGGCACCGGTGGAACTAACCAGATTGCGATGGGTGACCCCTACCCCCTTGGGGCGTCCGGTGGAGCCACTGGTATGGATTACATACGCATAGTCGTCCGGGCCCGGTCGCACCGCGTCGGGGGTCGCCGGAACCGGGGAGTCGTCACTGATCGAGACAATCCCGGTCGATGCCGGAACCCGATATCGGTTCTCCGAGTCGGTGACCACAATGGCGATGCCGTCATTGTCCATAAGCATGCCGAGATGGCTCTCCGGATAGCCAGGGTCGAGCGGCACATACGCAGAACCGGCCTGCAAGATGCCAAGCATCCCGATCAGCATGTTGATCGAACGCGGCAGAAGCAGTCCGACGAGAGTGTTGGGGCCGACCCCGGCCGCCTGCAAACGTGCCGCCACGGTTCCGGCCGCCTGGACGAGATCCCCGTAGGAGATCGTCTCATCCTCAAAGATGGCGGCAACAGCGTCGGGATCTTGTGCGGCGACCTCGCCGATTATCTCGTGGATCAGTCGGTCGTCACCGGCGAGCTCGGGACCGATTTCCCAGACGGTGAGCCGGCTGCGGTCGGCGTCGGCCACCAGATCTAGCTTGGCCAGCGCCGTGTCCGCCCCGTCGCCGTACTGCCCGACCAACTCCACCATCTGGGTAGCGAGTGCGTCGATGGCCTCCTCCGCAAGCCGGGTTCGGTCATATATGAACTGCACCTCGATTCTGTCCTCGGGGTGGACCAACACCGCAAGCGGATAGTTGCTGTGCTCGGTGAAATCGGTACCCGCGATCTCGAGTCCTTGACCCGACATGGCCTCGTCGGCGGCGGGCAGATTCTCGAACACATAGATGCTCTCGAAGAGAGGATCTCCTGGAGCGACGTCACTCCAGCGTTGCACCGCGGGGAGGGAACTGAGCTCAAACGGACGACTCGCGAGTTGCTGGGCTTGGAGTGAACGTAGCCAATCGCCGAGCCGGCCGCTCGGCGCTACGTCGATCCGCACCGGCAGGGTGTTGATGAACAACCCGACGGCATCTTCCACTCCGGACAGGCTCGCTTCACGCCCTGCGGACGTGACACCAAATACGACATCGCGGGTTCTCATCCAACGCGACAGGACGATTGCCCACGATCCGAGAAACACAGTACTGAGGGTGACCCGTTGCTCCCTGGCAAACTCACGGACGGCTGCACTGGTCGCCGCATCGAGCGAGACCGAATGCGAGTCGTGGCCGGTGCCAGACGATCCCAGTCCGGGGACATCCAGGCGATGCGGGCTGGCAAACCCCGTAAGCAGTGGTCGCCAGTACGCCTCGTCCGCGACTTCATCGCGGCTTGCCTGGAGAGCCACGAAATCACGAAACCGAAACGCTTCTTGGGCACGACCATCGCCGCGCAGATCGGCGAACAGTTCGCTCAGCATGACCCGCATTGACCAGCCGTCGGCAATCAAATGATGGGTGGTCCACACCCACAGCCACGAGTCAGGACTCGACTGAACGATGGCTACCCGCGTTAGGGGTGCGTCGGCGAGATCAAACCCACGTTGGCGATCCTGTTCGAGATAGGTGGACAGACGTCGCTCCTGATCAGATTCGCTCAGTGACTGCCAGTCATAGTTCGTCCACTCAAGATCGACTTGCTCCCGGACCACCTGCAACGGCTGATCCAGCCCATCCCACAGAAAGGCGGTACGGAGTATGGAGTGTCTGGCGAGCAACTTCTCGCTCGCCGTGCGGAGGGCGGACGGGTCAAGCGATCCGTTGAGCCTGATCGTCATCTGATTGACGAACACGCTTGCGGTCGGATCGGTGAGCGAATGGAACAGCATCCCCTGCTGCATCGGAGTCAAGGGATAGACGTCCTCGACGTTTTCGAAGTCCGGAGTGCTCACGGGAACTTTGCCCCGCAGATCATGAGCCCTTCCCCAGGTTCTTGAGAACCGAAGCAAGCTGATCCAATTCGCCGGCCGAAACCGCAGGCATTGCAGCGGATTCGCTATCGGGCGCAGCTTCCCTATCTCCACCGAGGGACCGGGCGAGCCCCTCCACGTTCAGAAACTCGAATAGGTGCTGCAGAGTTATGTCGAGCCCGGCACGGTTGGCCCTCGCCACGATCTGGATCGCCATGATCGAGTCGCCACCCAAGTCGAAGTAGTTGTCTCTTACTCCAAGACCGCTAATCCCCAGCACCTGCTCCCAGATGCCGACAAGGGCAATCTCGGTGTCGGTCTGGGCCGCGACAAAGGTTGTGTCTACCGAGCGACGATGACCCTCTGGGATCGGTAGTGCAGACTTGTCCACTTTGCCATTCGAGGTCAGCGGGATGCTGTCGAGTCTCACAAACTGCGACGGAACGATCTGGTGGGGCAAAGTAGCCGCGACGTGGCTCTTCAGAACCGGAGTGGGTATCTCGACGGGGGCCACGTAGTACGAGACAAGCCGCTGCCCGGATTCGTAGTCGGCAATGTCACCAGGGAAACCAATTTCGTCGAGGATGCGAGCAACCTCCGCGACGTCGATATCGTCGTCAAGCTCCTCGAGGGCTGCCTCCCGTGTCTTGTGGCCCATGCGTACATCCCAGCTGTAGGGCAACGCATAGTTGTGGTACCCCCGCACCTTGCGGTGGTAGTAGATCCCAACATCATTAATCAGACAGTTGGTCGACCGTCCCGTGTCAGATGGCCGCACCCACGGCACTCGCTCGTCGAGGTACGAATACAGCTCGTCGAGAGCCACATCGACATAGCGGTAGAAGTCCACATACCGAACCTGGTCAAACACAGTTTCATCCTCGAACACAGAAACGTCGAGCAGGCGGTGTGCCGCGTCATCGACCTTGTGATAAGCCTTGCGCGCCTCGAGCACGCTGGCATCAATCTGGTCGGCGCTAACCGCCAACTCGGTGAAGAGTTCGGGAGTGAGGCGGGTCTCAAAGAATTGACCTCGCGACAGCCCGGTCACGATGAATGGGATGCGTTTCTCCAGTGCGGTCTGCATGCTGAGCGTGTAGATGGTCTTGAAGCATCCCTGGCACACGTTGGCGTGGCGTTGCAGACTGTCGACAAAGATCTCGTTCATCGCCGGTGTCGACGCAAAGATATGATCTACACCGAGCGTGGCGACCACCCGCCTGATGTTCTCCTTGGTTTCGTCCGAGATGTATCCATTGTCAAGGGTGAACGCAAGGACGCGCAGCCCCATGTCGGCGAGTCGACACAGAACGTAGCTACTGTCCTTGCCGCCGCTGAGCAGCGCCAGGCAGTCGTACTCGCCCCCTGCGGCGCGGGCTGACTTGAGGAGCCCAGCCAGCTGTTCCTCTGGCTTGAAGTAGACCTGGGCTCGTCCTTGATAGGAGTCAAAGGCAACACACTCATTGCATACCCCGTCGGCATCGAACGACGCATCCGGATAGTCGGACGCCAGCCCGCATCTGGCGCAGAAGACCACGTCTTCCGGCGCCTGGTTGCCCTCGTTGATCCAGATGTTGGCGGCGGCCGCGACTACGTCAGGGTGCGACGCGATTGCGGCTTCGATCTCGCCTAGCTCAACACGGACGCCACGAACCTTGACCTGGTCATCACGTCTTCCCAGGTACTCGATAGTGCCACTCGGCCGCACCCGGGCGAGATCGCCGGTCTGATAGAGACGGTTCTCGCCGACGACTTGGTTCTCCACGAATCGATCAGCGTTGAGTTCCGGCCGCCCCAGGTAACCGCGCGCTATACCAGCCCCGGCGAGGAACAGTTCGCCCGGAACACCAAACGGGACAGGGTGGCCATGGTGATCCACCACATACGCCTGCATGCCGTCGATGGGCCGACCAATTGGAACGCTGCCGCCACTGTCCCCCTCGGGTTCGTAGGTGTGGAGGATGCAACCGACGGTGGCCTCCGTCGGGCCGTATTCGTTGTGAATCAGCACGTTTCCAGCGAAACGCTCGTGGGCGCGCTGCGCTGTCGATGTGGTGAGGTCCTCGCCGCCAAGAATCAGCTGACGGATTCGTGCCGCGGCTGGTTGACGGTCGGGAAGCAAAGCAAGATGGGAGGGAGTCAGCTTGACGATATCGACCATGTCATCTTCGAAGACATCAAGAACTGCCAAGTCAGCTTGTGCTGCGATTTCTCCGTATACCCGGATCGATCCGCCGGACACCAGCGGCACGAAGATCGAGGTGACGGTTAGGTCGAATGTGAGCGGAGTGAACAGGGGAAAGGTCAGGCGGCGCCCCTGGTCGTAGAAGCGACTCGCCCATGAGACATAGTTGGCCAGCGACCCGTGCTCGATCATCACGCCTTTTGGTTTCCCAGTCGAGCCAGATGTGTAGAGGATGTAGGCGAGGTCTGCATCGTTAATGGCGACCGCCGGTTGGGGCGGCGTGACGCTGAGCTCATCGAGCCGGAGAGTCGAGACGTCGCCTGCCAGCGGACCGTCGGAGATCACAACCGAACATTTCGCATCGTCAAGCACGAAGTTGATCCGCTCGGCGGGCCAAGACGGATCGATAGGGAGGTAAGCAGCGCCGGCCCGCAATATGCCCAGCATCGACAGCACGGCTTGTGGCGACCGCGGCAGTGCAACTCCGACAACCCTCTCGGCACTGATCGACGCGGCAACCGATCTTGTGATCCGGTCAACCTCGGCGTATGACCAGGACATGTCGCCGTGAGTTATCGCAATCGCGTCTGGGGCCTCTTGCGCACGACTCAGGAACTGGGCAACCACGTTGTCAGCATCGGCGGATACGGGATCTGGGTTGGCAATGCCGACGACCTTGGCCCGGTCCTCAGCGGAGAGGAGATCCACCCCGGCGACTGCGCCGTCCCAATCATCGATCATTGCATCGACAATTCTGCCGAGGTGCTCCGGCATGGCGCTGCGTAGCTGCGGCGAAAACACGTCAGTGCTGCAGTCCAGGGAGAGATTGAATCGGCCGGTTCCCGAGAAGTCGTGGACCTGCAGTCGAAGATGATGGTGGGCGTCGACGGCATTGGGGTGCAACCACTCGGCAGACGATGCCATACCGGCAAAGCTGTCGAACCGGGTCGTGATGTAGTTGAGGACGGCGTTGACTTGACGATTCATCTCGGTAGTCGATTGACCGGGCTTGGCCGACCTCATGAATACTGCGGTTGCGTCCCTAACCTTGTCATACAGCGTGGCGAAAGTGTCCTCGTCGCCGACATCGACACTGAGCGGATACACCTCCATGAAGAGACCCGCTGATCTCTTGAATTCGGCTGTCGATCTGTTGTGAACGGGAGCACCGATCGTGATCGCCGTTTGCCCGCTGACCCGATACAGGTAGGCAAGAAAGGCCGTGGCAAACAGCTGAAACAATCCCTGATCTGGGAACAAGGCCCGGATGCCAGGCGTCGCAGCCAGCTCGCGTAGATCCTGGGAGCGGTCCTGGCTCAAATAGAGGGTGACCCTCTCGTTGGCCGTGGATACCGTCTGCGGCCGAGTCCCATAGAGAGAGGGAGCAACGACATCCTCATTGCGACCCGCCGGGAGAGGATCCACCTGAACCGATCGTTCGTAAGCAACGTAGTCGGCATAGGGCGGAACCGGATTTGGCGGTGCCTCGCGACCCTCGGTGACCGCGGCATAGAGGTCTTCCATCCGCTTGTAGAGGACAGCGAACGCCGACGCGTCCGTGACGACATGGTGTTGGTTGAGGTACCAGACGTAGTGGTCCGGCGCTACTCGCAGCAGCGCAGAATCGAAGGTACGGCTCTGCATGTCAAGCGGTTCGGCGCAACGTTCCTGCACCCACCGCTCGGCGTCGGCGCCGCCAAGGTCGATGACAGGTAGATCGAAATCGACCTCTGCCAAGACTCGCTGATAGGGCACGCCATCGGCGCTCCCCACCACGGTGCGGAAGACATCTGCATCCGCAACCAGCTCCCGGAACGCGGCCACAAAGGCATCCTCATCTAGAGCACCGCGGATAGTGAAGCTGAAAGCCATGTTGTAGAGCGGCGTCTCCGGGTGGAGTAGCTGACTTGCCCACAAGGCCTTCTGTGCGTTGGTGAGTTCGATCGACCCGCGCGGATCGCCGTGTTCGGTCATGCGATCGACTCCGATGCCTGCTGCGCCCGAACATACTCGGCCATCGTTGCGATCGACCGGAAGTTCTCGATCGTCACATCTTGCGGTGGCACGGTGACAATGAATTCCTTCTCGATGAAGTCGACCAGTCGAGTCACGCCAAGTGAGTCAACCGTGCCATCAAGCACAATCTCGTCGTCGGCAGTCACCGAAGATCCATCTCCCCCGAGGAGTTCCTGGCTCACAAATCCGATGATCGCATCTTCCATCTTTGAATCTCCCGCTATGAAACTTGGTTGGTGGCGGCAATTGCCTCGGCCTGCAATGCGCGTCGATCGATCTTCCCGGTTGATGTTCTTGGGAAGTCCCGACGTGCGTTGATCGCGCTTGGCACCGCATAGGTGGGTAGCGCAGACCTCATGTGCTGGCTGAGCTCGCGTGGTTCCGTCGCCTGACCCTCGACGAGGATGACGTCACCATAGATCTGGAGACTGCCTTCGCCGTCCGCCAGTGCATAGATAGCCGCCTCATGAACGGCAGCGTGCTGAAGCAAGACAGCCTCGACCTCGTCGAGTTCGACCCGGTTGCCCCGAGCTTTGATCTGACGGTCGCGCCTCCCGAGAAAGCGCAGGTTTCCATCCGGCAGTGGCTCGACGAGATCGCCGGTGGTGTGAAAGACCTCGGGTATCCCGCCGTGCTCGTTGCGGGTGAAGAACGCCTTCTCGTTTAGGTCCGGCCGTCCCCAATATCCCCGCATCATGGTGGGGGCGCGGACAAGGAGTTCGCCGCTCTCGCCAACTTCGACCTGAGCTCCATCTGAGTCGACCACCATCGCATCCACATTCGGATAGGGACGCCCAATTGGGAGCGAGTCGTCGCCTTCCTGGGGTTCGGCAACAACCGGATAGTGGGTGCAGCCGTTGGTCTCAGTCGGTCCGTAGACATTGACGAACTGCACAGCGGGGAGCTGGGTCATGACGCTTTGCAGATGCTTGAGAGGCATGGGCTCGCCACCAAACAGCACTAGACGCAAGGTGCTGAAATCCCTGCCCTCGAGAATCCCCGGCGTCGCCAGCCGCACCAACGCCAGCGGGACCGTGTAGAAGACAGTCATCTTCTCGTCCTCGATGAGACCGGCAAGACTGGCGGGGAACCTGGTGTATTCCTCAGGAATGATGACCGTCGTCGCCCGGGCTCGGGCTCCCCCGAAGTAGTCGAGTGTTGAGAGATCGAAATGGAGTGGGGCGTAGTTGCTGATTACATCATCCGACGACAAGCGATACACCGAGGTGGTGACCTCCGCCCAGGCCAGCGCACTGCGGTGAGTGTGCATGATCCCCTTGGGGGTACCGGTTGATCCGCTCGTATAAAGGATGTAGCAAAGATCCTGTTCGGTGGTGGGGACCGGCGGCGGTGTTGCCGGGAACGCAGCGATTTCCTTCCACGAGACCGATCGATAGGGAATAGCTTCACTGTCGTCGATACCAAAGATCGCTTCCAGCGGTGTGCCGGCCGCATGCAGCTCTTGAATGACCTGGCTCTTGGCTGCAGAGCTGACCACCCGCCGGATCCCGCAATCGCGGATCACAAACTCCACCCGAGCCGCCGGTGCGGTCGGATCGAGCGGTACGTAGACGGCCCCGGCACTCATGATTCCGTACAAGGCGATCGCACTCTCAAAGCACTTTGGCAGCAGGATGCCGATCCGGTCGCCGGGAGCGACTCCATCGTCGACAAGAGCTTGTGCGAGCTGGGATGCCCTGGCGAACAACTCTCCATAGGTGAGCGACTCGCCCCGGTAGCGCAGCGCGACATGATCCGGGTCCAGCTCCGCAGCACGCTCGATGAGGTGAGGGAGGAGATAAACCATCGATAGGCCTTGTTGGGGAGTCATCTTTGCCTCACCTACAGCCCGAGCAGCCGAGCAATAACCTGCCGTTGTATGTCGGACGTTCCCGAGTAGATGACCCCGCCGAGGGCGTCTCGCAGATCTCGCTCGACTCCGTACTCGCTCATGTAGCCCTTGGCACCGTGGATCCGGATGGCATCGGTGCTTGATGCCACAAACGACTCGGCCAGATGGAGATTGGCGAGCGAGGAGGCCAGTGGAGCGGGTTGCCCGGTGTCCAGAAGCCAGGCCGCCTTGTAGAGAAGCAGACGGGACGTTTCGAGCCGCAACTGCATGTCGGCAATACGGTTGGAGACGGATTGGAACTTGCCAATCGGCTCGCCGAACTGGTGCCTGGTGCGCGCGTACTCGATGGATTGATCGAGTTGGCGGGCCATCGAGCCGACATGGCTCGCAAAGATGAAGCTCCGCTCCCAGTCCATCGAGGCGGTAAAAATGCTGGCCCCTGCCCCTTCGGGGGCGAGACGGGCGCTGGTCGGGACTACACAGTCCGCGAAGGTGATCTCCCCGAAAGGACCGGTGCGTAGACCCATCTTGGGCTGATTGTCGCTGCGGTTGAAGCCCGGTGTGTCGGAGTCGACCAGGAACGCGGAAACCCCCCATCGACCCAGGCTGGGGTCTGTGGTGGCGAATACCAGAGCGACGTCACAGACCGGAGCCAGCCCAATGTAGCTCTTCCTACCATTGAGCACGTAGCCGTCGCCGGTCTTCGTGGCGGTGGTCGCCAACGCAAACGTGTCGGAACCAGACTCCAGCTCAGACATGGCGTGGGCGCCAAAACCACCGGAACCAAGCAGAGGCAGGTAGCGCTCCTTCTGCTCTTCGCTAGCAAACCTCTGGATCGGCTCCTGGACGGCCCAAACCTGACCGTTGAGTGCCAGTGTTAGGCCATTGTCTGGACAGCCATACCCGAGGCCTTCCATCATGGCCACGGTGGTGGTGACGTCGCGCCCGCGGCCGCCGTATTCGACAGGGATGTTCGAGTTGAGGATGCCGAAGTCCGCACACCGCTGCCACAAGTCTGGGTTGAACCCCTGGGTGGTGTCGCGAGCGACAAGATCGGCACTCAGCTCGTTTCGAGCGAATTCAATAGTCTCCGCCCGGAGTGCCTCCTGTTCTTCGGTGAACCCAAACTCCATCATCCCTCCCTGGTCTTTGAATCGGTGCGGGGCCGCCCCAGCCGATACGGATCGAGGGGGTCCTCTCCGATGTCCTCAAGAGCCATCTCGGTTCCAACGCCCAATCTCGCTGCATGCCGGAGCAGCAGCTTCATGGCAACCTGATCGCCAAGCGCCCAACCGGTTGAGTCAAAGACAGTCAGATCCTCCTGCCACGATTGGTATGCGGCCGGATGAGCTACGACATGGGCGAGCGACGGCCCGATCTCTTCTGCAGCAAGAACCTGGCATTCGCCCTCTTTCACCGACTGCTCACGCACATCCGGGCAAACGAGGCTGCGCCGCAACAGCGAAGTCGGCAGCTCCACTTTCCCAGGGAAATCGGAGCCGACGGCATTGATGTGGAGCCAGGGGTTGGTCGGGAGGTCGTCAAACAGAGGGCCCTCGCCGATACCAATCGAGGTAGAGGTGCAAACGATGTCGGCGGTACTGATGATCTCTTCCATTGGCGCCGCACTGACTTCGACGTCTGCGGGGAGGATCTCAACCGCCCTTTCTTGAAAAGTATCAACGTTGTGCTGGCGGGCATCAAAAATGAGAACCTGCTTGATTGGAAACACCCGGAGTAGTGCATGCATCTGGGTTATCGACTGAGCTCCGCAACCCACCAAGCCCAACACGCCAGAGGTCGGTCGGGCAAGCACTCGGCTCGCTACCGCCGAAGCGGCGCCGGTGCGCAGCGCGGTGAGGAACGTGCCGTCGGCGAGACCGGACAGATGACCGGATGCGGTGTCATAGACGCTGATAGTTGACAGGATCGTCGGCAACTGCCGGGCGATCGGGTTCGTTGGGTGATAGCCAACAACCTTGATCGTCGTTGCCTCACCGGTTTGCATCACCGGCATCCATTCGACGAGGCCCATGTCCGGTTCGCTGTAGTGGAAACCGTCGCGAGTCCTAACGTGGGTACGCGTGTCATCGAACGATGTGATCGCCGCGGTATATCGCTCGATCATCTCATCCATCAATGGGTCGAGACCTACTGCCTCGACGATGGTTGCGATATCGTCGCGTCCGACGATCATTGTCCGCTTCGGGTCGCGGGTCATGCGGCACCCCCAAGTTGACCCAAAACAGGCCGCTGCCCAACACCAGATGTCGACCCGGCGAGTTCTATTGTCAGCAGCTCACACGGCCGCCGCTGCTTTGCTCTGCCCATAGTTGCCCCTCATCGATTGCCCCTACCTACGCCACATTGGTTCGCAGCGCAACGGCAAGACGGATGAGACCATATTCGCCACACAGAGTCAACAGGAAGCGTCTGAATGAGTACAGAAAGTAACCAACCAGAGTTGGCAGCGACCGCCAGCGCAATCGTTGCGCCAACCATCCCCTCGTTTGCTGGCTTTGCGGTGCGTACGTCGGACAGCGCGATCGCTGATATCTCCCCAGCAGAGGCCGCACTCCTCCATCCCCGAGCTGTGCCCGGGCGGCGCGAGACGTTTCGACTGGGTCGGCAGGCAGCCCATGCGGCAATGCAGGCGATCGGGCAAGACGGCGGACCCGTCCTGGCCGGCACCAGCCGGGAGCCGATCTGGCCCACGGGTCTTGTCGGATCCATCTCGCACGTAGCCGGCGTCGGCGTGGCCTTGGTGGCACCAGCCGAGCTGAGCGACGGTATCGGCATCGACATCGAATCGCAACGCTGGGCTCCCGAACTGGAGGATCAAGTTCCGCGCCCCGAAGAGCGCGAGTGGCTAGACAGCGGCTCGACAACCGAGCGAAGCGCAAACCTATTGGCTTTGTTCTCGGCCAAGGAATCTGTTTTCAAGGCCTTCTACCCAAATGTCGGCAGGTACTTCGGCTTCGCGGCCGCATCACTTGTCCCTACGTCATCCGGATTTGCCGCCAGCCTCGTAGAAGAAATCGACGACAGGTACCCGGCGACAAGAAGCTTCAATATTTCATGCCAATGGTTCGGAACAACGGTGATGACGTGGCTCGTCCTTCCCAAGACGCCGTAGAAGCAACAGACCGAATTATCGGTCACCACCGTCTCCCTGCCGAAACCTTGGTGATATGGTCTCGATCCGGCAGATCGATTGTGGAGGGGACGGACTTGAGTTGGGGAGAATCTCTTTGAGGTGGCGTGACCTAGCCGCCCGAGCCAGCACCCTGCTGATCGTTGGCGTCCTCCTCGTCATTACTTCGGCTGTAGCCGCATCGGCACACAGCGGCAACCAAAGCTACGTCTATCTGGATATTTACGACTCGACCGTTGAGGGCCGGATTGAATACCCCGTCTCCGATCTCAACGAGATACTTGGACTCGACATCCCGACGGACCTCGATGGTGCGCTGGCGGCCGCGGAGGCCAACCTCGATGCGCTACATGCGTACAGCGCAGAGCATTTCTCGCTTGCGGATGCCAACGGGGACGAGTGGCCGGTCGTGTTCGGCGAAGTGGATGTTCTCGAGATAGTTGACGGCGCCTACGTCCTAATCTCCTTCGAAGTAGATCGCGAGTTCGACCCGGTCCCGAGGACCTTTACGGCTTCCTACGACGGGATCATCCACGAGAAAACCGATCGCGATGCGCTGCTGATTATCGGGACAGATTGGGGCACGGGGACTTTCAACAACGAAGCAAGCGAGCTGCTTCGTTTCACCCCCGACAACAAAGTCCAATCGCTCGACCTGGGCCAGACCTCGTTCTGGGACGGATTTAGCGGCGTCGTCGGCCTGGGCCTAGAACACATTCGAATCGGATCTGACCATATTCTCTTCATCTTCGCCCTGGTGATACCCGCCGTGCTCATGTTCAGACGCCCCGAGGGATGGCTGCCGTCGCCAAGTTTCGGGTCAAGCCTATGGCGCGTAATGAAGATTGTCACCATGTTCACCGTTGCCCATACCATCACGCTCACGCTTGGCGGGCTCGGCATCATCGAGTTCCCCCCGGCACTGGTCGAGACGATCATCGCAATCTCGATTGTGCTCGCCGCACTCCACAACATCAGACCGGTGTTCGTCAACAAAGAGTGGATAATCGCTTTTGGGTTTGGCCTCTTCCACGGCTTCGGATTCGCCGGGTTGCTCGCGGACCTTGGCCTCACCCAGAGTCGACAGTTTGTCTCTCTGCTTGGCTTCAATCTGGGTATTGAGATTGGCCAGACCGTCATCATCCTGTTGATATTCCCCGCCTTGTTTCTCGCCCGCCGCACCCGCGCCTATCTACCCGCTGTGTATATCGGATCCGGGATCCTCATCGTTGTCGCCTCCCTGTGGGCTCTGGACCGCTCACTCGGTCTCGATGTCGGGCTCGACCGCTATGTCGAGGTGGTTGTCTTGTGGCCACGATCGCTGCTGTTCATAGCTCTGGCCTATGTTGGTGCCGCGGCGTTCTACCTATACGACCGGAGCCGGGACCAGCTATTGCCGATCACATCGACTGAAGACCACTACATCGACATGACTCCGGTCTTGACGGAAGCCTGAGGGCGCTTGGCCCACTTCACATTCATCGCCCATGGACTGACGAGTCCGCTCAACACAAGCCTCGAGCTGAGCCGGCGACTCAGTGAGGCAGGCCATCGTGTCAGTTACGTGAGCCACGCCGACATTGGGGCGGAGGTCACTCAGCATGGTTTTGCATTCGTCCAGCTCACCGAAAACCAAGCGATCCGCAAGTCGATGTTGACCAGCCTCGGTCTGAACCCACTGACCTGGCTACGCAAGATGCGGCGCGCCCGTGCGAGCTCGCTAAATAGCGACGAGATCGAACAAGTCGTGGCAGACCTCGCCCCCGATATGCTGCTTATCGACATAGAAATGCACTATCCGATCATTGCCACTGCGAGTCTCGGTATCCCAACGATGCTCGTGATGAATTTTCTGTCAACTTTTCGCCTCCCCGACCTGCCCCCTCTGAACACCGTCCTCATGCCCGGTGACAGCAAGGCAATCGATCGCGCTTGGCGAAAGGTGCAACTTGCCGCGCACGGCGCTCGCCTGAGACACAAGATCGGCAAAGGTGGACTAGGGGACGTCCTGCGACCCGTCTCGTACGGGACAAGGCATTACGCCGACCTCAAACTCGTAGCGCGGGTGCGGGGTTACAAGCTCGACGAGAACGTAGATCGTCGACAGTGGCTGCGACCCTTCATGTACACAAAGCTCCCGATTCTGTGCCTCAATGCATGGGAACTCGAGTTCCCGCATCAGCCCCACCCCAACATTCGATACGTCGGCCCGATGGTGAATCGGCAGCGACCAGAGAGTCGTGTGTCCGGTGACGATGCGCGGCGCTGGAAGGACTACAAGAGGAAACGGTCGGAGGCGAGTTCGCCGCGGCCGCTTATCTACTGCTCACTTGGGTCTTACTGGACCGATCCGGGGTTTCTTCGCATGGTGCTTGCCACCTTTGAGCGGCGACCAGAGTGGGACCTGGTGCTGGGACTCGGTGGCCAAACGACCGTTGCCGAGCTCGGGCCGATGTCCGACAATGTTCTGCCGCTCAGCTACGCACCCCAACTCGATGTCCTCTCCACAGCCGACTGCGCAATCAACCACGGCGGCAACACCTCGGTCAATGAGTGCATCTCGAGTGGAGTGCCGATGGTTGTTTATTCGCCCAGCCTCCTCGATCAAGACGGCTGCGCTGCTCGCGTTGAGTATCACGGACTCGGAGTGCTGGGCGACTGGCAGGCACCATCCGCCACCGACCTGGAACAACACATCGATCTCCTGCTCAATAGCGAAGAGATCCGAACCAACACTCACTCCATGCGGGAATCATTTGACCGCTATGAGAGCGACGGCATCGCCGTCAAAGTGATCGAGGACTACCTGGCGGCCGGCGAGTCTCCCTAGCGCTCGCCCTGGGATGACGGCTCCTGATAGACCTCTGCCAGTTTCTTCGCTTGGGCTGCATAGCGGGCACCGCTGCCTGCGACCCCAGCAAGGGGTCTGGCATACGCACCGGTGACCTGAGCCGTCAGCCCACCCAACAGAACAAAGATGCTGCTGAACCACGAGATCATGGCGAGCGTACGGGCACGACCTGCGCCGGCCAGTTCATCACTCTGGAGGAACGCCGCCGACATGGCGATATTGGCAAAGATCGTGAAGGCGGCGAGCCCCACCACGACGTACGCCGAGGGGACGACATAGGCCAAAGGATTGAGCACCCAGTCCCACCCGGCGATGGCCAGGTACACCACCCCGGCCACCGCCACGCTCCCGAGGTAGATCGCCCTTGCCTTGCGTGCGGCGTTGAGGTCCGCATCCATCGCCGCCCGCATCGCCCGCGGCTTGAGCACCGCGATCAGCCCTGTCGTAAAGACCAGCACGGGTTGGGCTACCACACGTGCGGACTCGGCGTAGCCCAGGTCTTCCGGACTGGCGAGCCAGGCGATGATGGCAGCAACAGCAAACCAGACGACGGCAGGAGCGGCGTTGATCACAAACCACACGCCCGTCGCCGCCAACTCGCGGAATCGCAAGGTGTCGAGGGCACGATCACGAATGCTGAACTGGGCCAGGACCCTGGCAAAGACAAGTGAAACCGTATTGGCAACCGCGAGCGCACCAAAGGGCAACCAAGCATCCGGGACATCGGCCGCAACCCCGATAGCGAGACAAACCGACACAACCACAAACTGCACGATCGATACCGTGGCGGCCTTCCAAGACAGCTCTGCAATGTGCAGCATGCGGCGTACGTGATCTTGCATGGGAGACAACACAATGGCGACGGCAGAGGTCACGGCGAGACCGAGTGCTACCTCGGCCGTCGCATAACTAGCGGTGACCGCCACCGCGACCGGGGCCGCCACCGTACCGGCTAACGCCGGGATCGCACCGAGACGGAGGCTGCGCGGGACGAGGGACAGTCGTTGCGATACGGGGTAGCCGACGGCCTCGATCTCGGCTGGAGTAAAGATCAGCTCGTTGGAGAGCAGTGTCCCGACCAGGAAGGCCGTGAAGAAGACGGCATACACGCCGCGGTCCACGTCGTTGAACATACTCACCGCGGTGAGTGCAACTCCGAACCCCGCAAGGGAAGCAAAGCCGCTGTCGATCACGCCTGCAGGCAATTGACGCCTGAGGCTTCCTCCCTGAGACAACGCTTTCTCCCCCTCCGCTGCGAGTTGGGGCGATCATACAGACGAGCATCTGTGGTGAAGCCCCTGCATGACCCGTGACCGGTGCTAGGCGTGGGCAGGCAATTCCAGATCGAAGATGCTGTTGGCGTCGTCATGGCGATAGGTGATGTCACCGTCCATGAGGTTGGCCAACTGGCGAGAGATCGCAAGACCAAGACCGATCGAGCCCGCAGCTACATTGCGACTCGACGACACGCGGTATGGCGAGAAGATGGTGTCAATGTCCCCGCCGGGAATGGGGTCACCGTTGTCGAGAACGCGGATATGGGCGGTATTGCCATTGCTGTAGGTATGGATACCGATGTCGGGGCCGCCGTAGCGGACCGCGTTGGTGATCAGGTTCCTGACTATTTGGCGCACTCGGCCGGGATCACCCCAGGCCCGCACCGGTGTCGCCTGCACCTCAATCGTGTGGCTTTCCGGCGTTTCGAGACCTTCGACCACTTGCGCCACTTGGGCCTGCAGGTTCACCGGCACCCGGGTGATCTTGAGAGTCTTCTGTTCAAGACGGGCCGCAACCAGGAGATCGTCGATGATGTGGGATAGCTCCTCTGCCTGACCGGCCGCGGTCGTCAGGAACTCTTTGCGCTCGTCGTCGGCAATCTGACCCTCAGTCTCTCTGAGCACGTCGATGTACCCGAGTACCGCGGTGAGCGGGGTGCGTAGTTCATGTGAGATCGCCGCAACCAGCGTATCCCGCTGTCGGATCGCCTTGGCCAACTCAATTTGTTGTTGATTTACGTGATCGAGTGCTTGCCGCAAGCTGAGTTGGGTCATCACCTGCCGCGCCAAAGCTTCGAGCGCTTGACGCTGTTGCTCGGTCAGCGAACGTGGCTTGTGGTCCATTACGCAGAGCGTGCCGATGGCGTGGCCGCTTTCTGTGGCGAGAGGGACACCCGCATAGAAGCGAATCATCGGATCGCTAACAACCAGCTCATTGTCGGCGAACCTTGCGTCGGCAGTGGCGTCCGGAACGATCAGCATCTCATCGGAATCCATGACCGCGTGCGCGCAGAATGCGATCTCTCGAGTGGTCTCGGTCGGCTTGAGCCCGACTCGTGACTTGAACCATTGACGATCCGTGTCCACAAAACTGACCATGGCGATTGGTGTATCGCAAATCTGTGCAGCGAGGCGCGTGATGTCGTCGTAAGACTGCTCTGCTGACGTGTCGAGAATCCGAAACGACTTGAGCTCTGCGATGCGAGCCGACTCGTCGGGTGGCATGGGCGCCTTTGACACTCAATCCTCCTTGAAGCTAGTCCGGTCAACCGAGGGTGTGAGACCACAAACTAGAACATTTTCCCTCGTGGGAAGACGTTTTCATCTGACCGGTGCCGGGGACGCCGGTGTCGCGGGTGGCGGGGGCCAGCGCCCAGACTGGCTGCCGGTTTGGGCGCTGCTTCCAGCCGACCTCGAGATCACATTTGCTTTCCAGGACGAGGGCACGGCCGAGGCTGCCGTGACGGGCTGGATCGGCGATGGGGATCTACAGACGCTATATCACGAGACTTGGTTCTAGGGGCGGGTCACCTTCGGGTGGCCCGCTTTTTTCGTCAACTGGGACTTATGTGAAATTTCACTGCCCATAGCGACACAACGCCGGGTATGTTTGCTGTTCACTGCCCGAACTCGGGCCCAGAACCCCTGGGAGGAAGGTTCTCTATGACTGACCCCGCTAGCTACGTCGCGTTCAGCGACGCCCGGAGTGATCGGCATCGGCGTGCACTCGCCCTTGTCATCGCATTTATGATCGTGGTGGCGTCGCTCGCTGCTTCCGTCGGCACTGCTTTCGCCGACGACGACGATGACGACGAACGTTGGAACAAGCACCGCCGGAACCGGACCGTCGAGCTCCAGATTCTGGCGTTCAACGACTACCACGGCCACGTCGAAGCGACGACACCCGGCGACATCAACGGTGCTCCCGCTGGCGGCGGCGAGTACCTCTCGGCCAAGCTCAAAGAGTTGCGCAAAGGCAACCGGAACAGCCTGACGGTTGCGGCCGGTGACCTCATCGGTGGCTCACCAGCATTCTCCGGACTGTTCCATGACGAACCGTCAGTTGAGACGCTGAACGCGATGAAACTCGACATCTCGAGCGTAGGCAATCACGAGTTCGACGAGGGCGTCACCGAGTTGCTGCGCATGCAGAACGGTGGCTGTCATCCAGTCGACGGCTGCTACTTCAACAAGCGCTTCAAGGGTGCCAAGTTCCAGTGGCTAGCTGCCAATGTCGTTGAGACGGCGACCGGCGACACCCCGCTGCCTTCCTATTCTATTGAGAAGGTCAAGGGCATCAAGGTCGGCTTCATCGGCATGACCCTCGAGGCTACTGACACATTGGTAGCTGCAGCTGGGATCCAGGGATACGACTTCCTCGACGAGGCGGAGACCGCAAACGCTCTCGTTCCGGTGCTGAAGGCACGCGGCGTCGAGGCCATCGTGGTGTTGCTGCATGAGGGCGGGTCACAGACGCCGCCACCCGGGGACGTGGACGCATGTGTCGGCATTTCAGGACCAATCGTCGCTATTAACGATGCTCTCGACCCCGAGATCGATGTTCTGATTACTGGCCATACCCATCTGCCGTACAACTGCATGCTCGACGATGCTGACGGCAACCCCCGTATCGTTAGCAGCGCCTACTCCTACGGACGGGTGGTCTCAGAGATCAATCTTGTCCTAGACAAACGCACCAAGGATGTTCGCCGCGACGAGAGCACGGCAATCAATCATGTAGTCGATCAAGCGACACTGACACCGGACAAGAAGATCACCAAGATCATCGAGAAGTGGCAGCCGCTGGTCGATGCCGCCGGCGACACTCCGATCGGGACCATCACCGCGGACATCAACCGCGGCGGTATCCCGACGGGTAGCGATCGCGGCGTTGAGTCACCGGCGGGGAATCTCGTTGCCGACGCCCAGCAATGGGCAACCTCGGCCAACGGCGCTGACGTAGCGTTCATGAATTCCGGTGGGGTGCGTTCGGACTTGACGTATGTCGCTTCGGCGGGTGAGGGCGATGGCGTTGTCACCTTTGGCGAGGCGTTCACGTTCCAGCCCTTTGGCAATACTCTGGTGACGTTCCCAATGAGTGGAGCCCAGATCGTCTCGGTACTTGAGGAACAGTGTCAGCCGGCTGGTTCGAGCCGTCCGTTCTTGCACCTCGGGGTGTCGGACGGCTTCGCCTACGACCTGTCAACGACGATTACGGAAAGCGCCTGTACGGCGGTGAGTGTCACCAACGTGCGGCTGGACGGAGTTGCTCTCGATTCGGATGCGACCTACAACGTCACCGTGAACGGCTTCCTTGCCGACGGCGGGGACAACTTTGACACGTTCGCCACGATCACGGCACCACGCATTGACGGTGGCGTCGACCTCCAAGCGCTGGTCAACTACCTGGGCACCTTTGGCCCGGTAGCTCCCCCGAGCACAGACCGCGTCAACGAGAGCTAGACAACGAAGATCCTCTGTCGACCCTGGTGGTGGCAACATCATCAGGGTCGACGGTAGATCCTGACCCGAGAGAGGTTGCGCTAAAGCGTGGCCTCGACCTTGATCGACACCGTGGCCACGTCTCCGATATCGAGCTGCTCTCGGTTGCGGACCTCACGCTTGATCGGCAGCACATAGGCACCCAGCTCCTTGGACGGGAACAGCGATGTCGACCATTGACTATTCCCCATGGTGACCGCCACTCGAACGGAGCCAAACCCGGGGCGCTTTGGCACCAGATCACTGATCTCGTCCGACTCGACATCAGGGACGGTCACAAAGACCCAGGGAGCTTCACCCTGATGCTCCCAAAGCTCAGCCGAGAAGGTGAAGGTCTGGTCCATGCCGGGGAATCTAGACCGGTCTGGCGTCCGTGGCCGCCGTATACGGCGCTGACGGACGCCAGAGGCGTGTTGCCCTTACGGGTTCTGGAACTCGGCCTTGGGGCCCAGGTAGTACCACCAATTCAAGAAGAGGCAGACCACGTAAAACGCCGCAAACGCATACAGCGCAATCTCCGGAGTGGTGTTCTTGATCTGCTCGCCGAACTCCTGCGGAACCACGAACGCTCCGTAGGCAGCAACCGCGGAGGTCCACCCAAGAACCGGGCCGGCCTGCTCCTGGTCAAAGACGATCGCGATGGTGCGGAAAGTTGAGCCATTGCCAACACCCGTCGCCGCAAATAGGACCAAGAACAGCAGGAAGAACCCTAGGAAAAAGTCTTGCGGCGTTTCTGACTGATACGCCTGCTTCATGAAGTAGGCCACACCGAGAGCACTGGCGATCATTGTGACCGACACCCACTGGGTCACCTTCGCTCCACCCACCTTGTCGGCGATCCACCCACCGACCGGGCGGATAAATGCTCCGATGAATGGCCCCATCCAGGCGAACGTGAGCGCTGACGGGCCGTCGGGGTTCACGAGATCGTGGGTCATCACTCCGTCCACCATGACGTGCTGGAACCCAAATATGACCTTGATAGCCAGCGCAAAGCCCGCCGAGTACCCGATGAAGCTGCCGAAGGTCATCGTGTAGATGACGCTCATGATCCAGGTGTGCTTGTTGCCGAAGATCTTGAACTGACGATCCAGATTCGGCTTGATCTCCCCACGCAGCTGCTTGAGCAACAGCACGGTTGCCCAAATGACGAGCCCAATGATCGGGTACTTCGCCCACGTCCACCCAAGACCGGTAGGGCTGGGCAGGATGAAGAACAGACCGACGATGGCCGGGATAAACGCCAGACCGAGCATGCCGCTGATCTTCAGGAAGGAATTCGTCGGCGATCCGATGTTTGGCGACACATGCTCGGCGCGGATGTTGTCCATCTTGAACCAACTGAGGAACGCCAACGGGATCAGCAGCAGCAGCCACACGAACCCTGCGTTGTGAATCCATGTCTGGGTCCCGGCCGCGATAGTACCGATCAAGGTTCCAGAAGGCTTCTCCAGAATTAGCGATCCGCCACCAAAGATCCCCGCCGTCATGACCAGCGGAATCACTATCTGCATGGTTGTAACACCGGCGTTGCCGAGACCAGCGTTGAGTCCCAGCGAGAGACCTTGCATCTTCTTCGGATAGAAGAAACTGATATTGGACATCGATGAGGCGAAGTTGCCCCCACCGAAACCGGATAGCAGCGCCATCAGTTGGAACACCCACAGCGGTGTGTCAGCCGACAGCAGAGCGATGCCCGTTCCAAGAGCCGGGATCATCAACAACGATGTCGTAAAGAAGATCGTGTTGCGACCGCCTGCGATCCGGATCAGGAAACTGCTCGGGATCCGCAAGCTGGCGCCGGTCAATCCGGCAATCGCGGAAAGGGTGAACAGCTCTGCATTCTCGAACGGGAAGCCCAGGTTGAGCATCTGAACGGTGATGACGCTCCAGTAGAGCCAGACCGCAAAGCCGGCGAGCAGGCTCGGGATGGATATCCAGAGATTTCGTTTGGCGACGTGCTTACCGGTGCTTTCCCAGAATTCTTCGTCCTCAACATCCCACTCGTAGATATCAGCCATTGCTGTTCCTCTCCAGAATCGAGGCCGGTGTCGTGCTAGATCGATGTGCTGTTGGGTCTGATGTCATGTCGCTTGCTCCTGCTCAGGCCTCCAGCCGTCCCTCCGCGTCGTGAACAAATTTCTCGACAAAGGCATCTTTCGGTTCTTCGAGCATGAAGTACGTCACCACGAAACTGAGCGCAGCCCCGGTTGCCAGAATGAAGAAGAACGTCTTCGAGTCGACCAGCGAGAAAATGACCAGGTAGATGACTGCACCAACGTTGCCGTACGCTCCGGCCATACCGGCGATCTGACCGGTCATGCGCTTGTTGATCATGGGAATGATGGCAAAGGTGGCACCTTCGGCTCCCTGCACAAAGATC